>ERZ779866.924-NODE-924-length-31441-cov-6.443510_pt1 | contig 31441 bp, 27 predicted proteins | sample MGYA00511248_ERZ779866 | MGnify/ENA primary metagenome ERZ779866 (study PRJEB29588, sample SAMEA2155758) | human gut metagenome | biome: human gut; feature: human-associated habitat; material: faeces | place: Denmark | collected 2008/2010 ... | reverse complement strand
ACTTAACATTATAATAATATAATTAGTATTAAATAATAGTATTATTAAAAAATAATTATTTGTGGGGTAGTGTTATGGAGTTATACAGGGATGAGATAATTCAACGACTTTTACAGATTGATAATGATATGACTTTACTTGATAATACAGCAGATACTTATGATTGTGTTATAGTTGGCGGCAGTGCTCTCGTACTGCTAAAAAAGATATACAGGTCAACCCATGACATAGATTCGATAAATGCCAGCGATGAAATCAAGCCTTTGCTGGAAGCGTATAATATAAACATGAATGTAAGGGCTTATGTTATGAATTTCCCTGATGACTATAGAGACAGAATTATAAAAGTCGATATACCGACAACGAAGGTGAATTTTTACACCGTATCTTTAGAGGATATAGTTGTATCAAAGCTATCCTCAATGAGGGAGAAGGATGCAGAGGATATAGAAAACGAGCTTGTTTATAAGGATTTAAACTGGACACTTATGGATAAATTGATTGAAGATGTCTGTTACGGTATGTTTTCAGACCACAGTGTCAATTTATTAAAAATAAATTATGAAAATTATAAGGAGAGATTTCAATGAGAAAACTTACATTTAAAAGTTATTTGCTTTCTCAATGCAGAGTGTTTTCTGAGTTTGACAGCACATCTCTTTATGTTTTTTCTCAGCTTTCTGAAAATAATGCCAGATTAAAAGACACATTAAGCATGTATTTGATTATGTACACCTCTGAAGAGCTCAGGGGCAGACTATTAAAAAAGTTTTCTTATTTAAACTCTTCATGTAAGAAGCTTGAGGGAGTCCGGGAAGAAAATATTGAAAGCTTTTTGAAAAATGATGAATTAAGTGAATTTCGTACCATTTACAATAATTTTTTATATTTACAAAATCATAAGGCTAATGAAGATAAAATCAAAGAAATGATGTATGAAAAAATAAAACAAGTAAAACATGAAAAGAACATAACAAACTATCGTGTATATAAAGATTTAAGCCTTAATCCCGGAAATGTAAATGCATTTTTGAAAAATGCGGATATGGGAAAAGTCAGCCTTAATACAGTTAGAAAAATACTTGCATTTGTTCAGAATTACTGATTGACACAAAACATCCCGCTGACAAAAATTGCCGATAATAAAAATATTTTTATCTGCCACAATATTATCACGGCGGTAAACAAAGCCGCTGCAAAAATTAAAAATTAACAGATTTAAAATATTAAATTAAGGAGAGAATTTTTTATGTCTAACAATTCTAATAACAGTATCAATATCCCAGAGGCAAAAGAGGCTATGGAAAGATTTAAGATGGAGTGCGCAAGCGAGGTTGGCGTTAACCTTAAGCAGGGCTACAACGGCGATTTGACATCACGTCAGGCAGGTTCAGTTGGCGGCCAGATGGTTAAAAAGATGATCGAAGAGTACGAAAGAAACATGAAATAATTTATTTTCGGTTTTTCCTTAAAAAGAAATATTAAACTTCGAGGGAAGAATATTTCTTGAAAATCAGGGCGTGTGTGGAAAATACACGCCCTTTTTCATGTTATTTTCTAAAAAACAAGTTTTTTCTGTGATGAAATTATGTTGATTTTGAAAAATATATTCCGCCGACAGAAAAAAACTATGCAAACGGTGTTTTTTCGTGTATAATATTTACGTTGTGTTTTAATTTAAGGTTGGAACACAATACAGGGAAAATGATTTTTTTATTTAGAATTTCGTAATCTCTTTTTGCAGGTTAAAGAAATTCTTACCGAATTTAATAATGAACGGAGTGTAATTATGGGCGGAGTATTTGGAGTTGTATCGAAAGAACCTTGTGCTTATGATTTGTTTTTCGGAACGGATTACCATTCTCATTTGGGTACAAAACGTGGAGGTATGGCAGTTTATGGTGAAAAGGGCTTTGAAAGAGCCATTCACAATATTGAAAATTCACCTTTCAGAACTAAGTTTGAAAAGGACGTTGACGAACTTACCCAGCATGGCGGCCATTTGGGAATAGGTTGTATTTCAGACTCTTCTCCTCAGCCCTTGCTTGTTCATTCAAAGCTCGGAAGCTATGCAATAACAACTGTTGGAAAAATTAACAATTCAGAGGAGCTTGTAAAAGAGTCTTTTGACAACGGTTTTTCACATTTTCTTGAAACCAGCGGCGGCGTTATAAACCCATCAGAGGTTGTTGCGGCGCTTATAAATCAAAAAGATACAATGGTTGAAGGAATAAAGAATGTTTTGGAAAAGGTAGACGGTTCCATGACTTTCCTTATCCTTACAAAAGAAGGAATTTATGCTGTTCGTGACCGTTTGGGAAGAACACCTCTCATTATCGGTAAAAAGGACAACGGAGATTACTGCGTTTCCTTTGAAAGCTTTGCTTTTATAAATCTTGGATATAAGTACGAAAAAGAGCTTGGTCCGGGTGAAATTGTTTACATAGACCAAAACGGCTATAAAACCCTCAGCGAGCCTCAGAAGAAAATGAAAATCTGTACTTTCCTTTGGGTTTATTACGGATATCCAACATCCTGCTATGAGGGACTCAATGTTGAGGAAATGAGATATAAGTGCGGCGAAAAGCTTGCAATGAGAGATAAGGAAGACCACACAATCGAGCCTGATATTGTTGCCGGAGTTCCGGACAGCGGTATTGCCGATGCTGTTGGATATGCAAACTCTTCCAGAATTCCTTTTGCACGTCCGTTTATTAAATATACACCAACCTGGCCACGTTCCTTTATGCCGTCAAGTCAGGACCAGAGAAACAGAATAGCTAAGATGAAGCTTATACCTGTTGACGCACTCATAAGAGATAAAAAGCTTCTTCTTATAGACGACTCAATAGTAAGAGGAACTCAGCTTGGCGAAACCACAGGATTTTTGTACGAAAGCGGAGCTAAGGAAGTTCATATAAGACCTGCATGTCCTCCTCTTCTTTTCGGATGTAAGTACCTTAACTTCTCACGTTCTAAGTCAGAGCTTGACCTTATAACAAGAAGAATAATCCTTGAAAGAGAGGGAGAGGAAAGAGCATATCTCCCTGAGGTTTTGGAGGATTACGCAAATCCGGACAGCCAGAACTACAAGGAAATGCTTGATGAAATCAGAAAGCAGCTGAAATTCACAAGCCTTAAATATCTCCGTCTTGACGATATGATAGACGCAATTACAGAGAACTCCGACATCAAACCATGCGACCTCTGCACATATTGCTGGAACGGAAAAGAATAATTATTAAACTTAGGCAGACGTTTTTGTCTGCCTTTTTGTATATGAAAAAGATATGAAGTTGTGAAAAGCTTGGTAAAGATAAAAGGATATCAATAGGAAAGAAAATATTAAAGCAATTATTATTGACCGTTTTATGTAATATTAAATAAAATTCACTGTAGAGGTAATTTGTTATTTTGTTTTTATAATGCTGTAAATTTGCTGTTGTTTAGAAATTTGTACATTATATCTATCTTAAAAAGTAAAAATCACAGATAAATACTTTAAAAATACTTAATAATAGTTAAATTTATATTAAATATTAGTAACTTGCACTTGTGCTTTTGTCTATTTTAATGCATAATTATGATAATAGAGAGTCTGTTTGGGGAGGAGTAAGAATGTGCAAGACAGATGATCTTATAAAAGCTTTGCAGATATATTACAAGTGTACAGAATGTTATGCGTCTTTATACGATTTTAAATCTTCCGAAATTATAATGTCCTGTGAGGAACAATTTTCGGAAATTTTCTGTGCTTCTTACAGCAGAATATGTTCCCATTTTTCAAAGGAACCCAGCTTTGTTTTTGTAAACGGATTTGAAATGTATTCCGGTTTTGTAGTGGAAGAGGAAGGCAAGGAATATGCCGTGGTTTTAGGCCCTGCTTTTACCGCAGACCCTTTTAAAGATAAGCGTCTTTACGGAAAAACTCTTTATATGACTGCAAACGGCGATACAGAAAAAGTAAAAAGCTTTTTGTATCATGCCAGTATTGTTGATAAAAGTAAATTTGTGGATAATACCGGCCTTTGCTACTTTATGACTACAGGAAAAGTTTTGAAAGAATTGGAATACAAAGAGGAAGCTGACGAAAGATTTAAGGATATAGGAAGAACAATAGAACAAAGCATGTTTGAAATGAGGGAAGAGGGCATAGATAATTTTTATCCTCTTGCAAGACAGGACATGGTTTTGGACTGCGTAAGGAGAGGAAATCTTCACGGTGTAAAGCAACTTCTTTCCGACTATCAAAGGCATAATATTTTTAAATGGTCACGTGACGATATTTTAAATTATAAGCTTATATACACTTCCGCTATGGTTTTGGTTTACCGAACATCTGTTGAAGCTGGAATGGTTGAAAGTATTTCTGCAATGATTTTTAAAAGCTTTTGCGATGAGCTGGACGATTGTAACAGTTACAGTCAGATAAAATCTTTGTTTGATAGAATTATTATTGACTATACCCAAAGAATAGCAGATATAAATATGGAAAAAAATCAAAAAATACATTTCCGCCCAATTGTAAAAAATGCCTTGGACTATATAAACAATCATCTCCATGAAAATATAACTGTTTCGGAAATAAGCTGTTACTGCTCTGTAAGCGAGTCAAATCTGAGAAAAAAATTCAAAGAGGATGTTGGTGAGAATATAATTTTTTACATAGCTAAACAAAAAGTCAGCGAGGCAAAAACACTGCTGAGGTACTCTGACTACAGTATTATAGAAATTTCCGAATATCTTTCCTTTTCATCCCAAAGCTATTTTACGAATGTATTTAAGAAAGTCTGCGGAACAACTCCAGCAGAATATAGAAATAGTTTATAGATAAATCGATAATTACAATAAAAAATTGAAATTTGTTATGAACACAACCGCCCAAGTGATATAATCATCTTGTAAGCGGTTGTGTTTTTGTACAATATACAATGCTTAAAAATTTGATTTGTTCGTGATATTGTATAGAGATTTACAATAGGTTTTAATATTTTGCTACAATCTTATTTGCAGAAAACAATATAGCTGTTATTTTAAATAAAATTTTTAGGCGATTAAATAATGTCAAAGTGTTTGCAGCTATAATTTGGTTTAATGCTGCGGGTAAATTAGAGATATAAATTTAATTTAGCTTTTTCTTCATCTCCTTTTATGTTTTTGATGGGCAGGGAACAAGTGGAAACTTGTTCCCTGTTCTTGATTTTATAGGGTATAAATTATAAATGACAAATAACATGATATTGAAAAATTTATAATATATTGATTTTATAATGCAGGCTCAATAAAGGGCTGATTTTTATTTTTTGTAGTATTGTCACAAATTGCAGGGCGTATTATTGGTAGTTAAAACTTGATTTTTAGTGGAATTAAATATAATCTTGTGATATAATGACATATATATGCAAATATACAAGTTTGTTTATTATTTAGACGCAATAGTTGATTTGTTTAGTATGAAACAAATATTGATGCAAAAAGACAGAATTTGAGATTTAATTTTAACAGCTGTGACTGAGGTGAGATGTCTATGTTCATATGTCCCGTGTGCAAAACCGAAAATGAAACACTTTTATGTAAAAACTGTGGATTTGACGGCAGTTGTGATTTTGAAAATTATGCCACTCTCAGCATGGTTCCCGAAAATCTTAAAGCGGTTTCAAGCTTAAAATACGAAAGACAGAAAATGCTGGAAACGTACAGCCTTTGCCCAAACTGCGGCGGATATACCTTTTATCTTAATAAAAAAGATTTTACCTGCGTTTGCGCAAACTGTAATACTCCTCTGAAAGACACTTACTTTGTAAACGGACTTTTTAAAGATAATTTTATAAAAAACAATAATGTTTTAATTAGCAATAAAAAAGAGTACCGCCGTATTTCCGCAGGACTTAACCACACTGTGGTGGTTCTGAGAAACAGGCGTGCTGCGGCTGTGGGCGACAACGAGGACGGACAGTGCAACGTGGACAGCTGGGAAGATATAATCTCTGTTTCTGCGGGAAATTCCCATACTGTCGGACTTAAAAGCGACGGGACAGTGGTTGCGGCAGGTGATAATTCCCACGGACAGTGCAATGTGGGGAACTGGAAGGATATTGTTTCAGTGTGCGCTGGAAGCTTTCACACGGTAGGTCTTAAAAGAGACGGGACAGTGGTTGCAGTAGGCTGGAATGCCTTTGGACAGTGCGGTGTTGAGGGCTGGCGTGGAATAGTTGACATAGCCGCAGGTGATTCCCACACAGTAGGCCTTAGAAGAGACGGAACTGTGGTTGCTGTGGGAAATGAATTTAACGGTTCCTGTGATGTTGAGGACTGGAAAAACGTCACTTCCGTATATGCCGGCGGAATGGACTCGGCTGCAATTACAAGGGACGGAGGCGTCTTGACCACAGACTTGATTCTAGACGGAAATGCAAAAAGCTGGAAAAACATTTCCTTAATGGAAATAGGAAGTTTCAATATTGCAGCCTTGAAAAATGACGGCACGGTGATTGTCCGTGGCTCTAATGACGAGGGTCAGTGCGATGTCGGAAACTGGAAAAATATAATAGATATTTCGGTAGGCGGCTTCCACACGGTAGGGCTTAAAAAGGACGGAACGGTTGTGGCTGTGGGCGGAAACAGTTATGGTCAGTGCGATGTGGAGAGTCTTGAGGATAAAAATAATTCATTTTGAATATTTTTTTAGTGGTATTATGGATTTTGATATGGTATAATGATATATAAGTTAAATTGGACGGACTTATTAAGGTTTAATTTGTCTATTTCTACATACAAAAAGATAGGTTTTTGTTAATAAAGTGACAGGAGGTTATTTTATGCGCTGCATGGTTTGTTTTAACGAGGTTCCAAACGGCGTGGACGTTTGTCCCTGCTGTGGTTTTACCCAGTATGATGTTATAGGAGATACCAAAGAAGCTTTGGCTATTTTAGGGACTATGGCAGATAAGCACAGAAATGTGTTTTTAAAAAAATATGACTTGGGAGTCAATATTTTTACCTGGAAAGACAAGGACGGAACCATTGTTTTGAATGAGAAAAAGCGTATTTCTTTTGGAACCTGCGATACTATGCAGAAAAACACAGTTTGGCTTGAAAGTCAGTTTGCCCGAATTCCGGATATTTCGGAGCAGTCTGTGGAGCTTTCCGTTATAAAAAGCGGAGAGCCTGAAAAAATCATCGAGGTTAAAATTCCTGCGCTGAAAGAAGCTGAGCTTCAAAAGCTTGGAGCGGAAATGAACGACGACCTTACCGTAAGCCTTGTTTTGAAAAATGATACTTCACAGACAAAGTCTAACCCGGTTAGTATTTTGTAATTTATTATAGAGGAAGAAAAAAGGAGTATTTGGCAGATGAATTTGGGTTTTGATTTTGGCAGTACATATTCAATGCTGTCCTATTACGATCCGGTGGATGATGCGGTTAAAGCTGTACAGTCTCTTGAGGGAAGCAAGTATATTCCCTCTATTGCCTGTTTTGACTACGACAACAATATTATAACCGGTCAGTCGGCAAAGGATTTGCTTGCCTCTGAACCGGAAAGACAGGCTTTTAGAGCTTTTAAAATGCTTTTGCCTGAATGTGATTTAAAAAAGCTGAGAAAGAGAGGCTATACAGAGGAATGCAGTCCCCGGTATGTTGCAAAGGAATTTATAAAACAGCAGATGGAGCTTGCAAAGGATTATTGCAGTACCGAGCGCTTTGAAAATCTTATAATATGCATACCGGCAGTCTGGAACACAGAGCTTTACACCATGAGCGGAAAAGCCATACTCCGTGATATATGCCGTGAGCTTGACATGGCTGACAAGGTAACAGTTGTCACAGAGCCTGCGGCGGCAAGCGCATACTTTGCCTATAACTACAATAAGAACACAAAGAAGCTGTATGACGGACTTATCCTCATTGTGGACTACGGCGGAGGAACCTTGGATATAACTCTTACAAAGGTAAATACTGTCGAGCGTGAAGACGGCGTACAGTCCATGGAAATAGACGTTTTGGGTCAGACAGGAGCCGGAGAAAACCACGGGGATAATCTGGGCGATGCTGGCATAGCCTATATGGAGGGTGTTGTAAAGCTTGCAATCGAAAAAAATGATATTCCTGCTCCTGAGTATGACGGATACTTTTTAAAGGCATTGAACTTTTTAGAGTCTGCCCTTATCAGAAATTCAAGAGCACTTTCCGACAGACTGAGAAGAAAATACGGTAATGTGGCGGAAAGAATGGCTAAAGACGAAAATCCCTTTACAACACTTTCATATAAAGGAAAGCCTATAAAGGTTACATATTCAACACTTTATGAAGCATACGATAAAATAATAAAACCGGTTTTGGCAGAACAGCTTGACCGTGTAAATGAAGAATATTTAAAGCTTGAAAATATAGATAAATACACAGCGTCCGACGGCTTTAAAATTGCGCTGGTGGGAGGCTTCGGACAGTTTTTCCTGGTGCAGAAGCAGGTATGGGACTACTTCCATATAAGCGATACTGTAGGTGATTACAGACTGCAAAACCTTTCCTATGCTCAGGGTCAGAACGGTCAGGCTCTGGACAGCGGAAAAGAGGACGCAATTTCCTACGGAGCGGCTTTGATTTCCGGCGGCGTTATAACAATGAGAAAGACCGCAAAGCTTTCCGTGGGACTGTTTACAACACGCAACGGCGAGGAAACCTTCGATTTTGCCATAAAATACAGAAGCGAGCTGGAATACGGCAAGGTTTCCTATCTCAACAAATCAATTTTCTACAGCGGAAGAAGCAGCAGCGACCCGTCAAAATCACCTTGGGTTTTCGCTATAGGACAGGGAAAGAATTTCAACAAGGCTTACCGAATGGTACCTTTAAAGGAAAAACAGGCTCTCCTTGAAAAAATTGCCACAGGTTCATATACCTTTGGTTTTTCTGTGGACGAGTCGGATGTATATACATTCCATGTTGTGCCTCTGGATATGGAAACAAACGAAAAGTTAGAGGACAAGGCAACAAAGATGTCACTGGGAAATTTCAGCGATATTTTCGGGCCTAACGTAATTTACGAAGAGAGAAACGCATTTTATAAAAAAGAGGATTGATTATTCTGAAAGGAGAGTGCGGCATGTTATCCACAAATTATTTTATACATTTGTTTTTTGACTATGACCACGACATACATTACACCGATACCATGCTTGCACTGGAGTCTGAAGCTTATCTGTGGTACAAGCTGAGATTAAACAACGGGTTTGACGCCGCTTTGTTTTTGAATTATGGATTCGGCGAGTTAAAAATTCAGACCTTTGACGGATTTTCAAAACAGCTTGCCGAGAAAAAGGGATTTTTGGATGCAGTTCTTAAAAAGTCAGAAAGCGACTGGGAAATAAACAGCTGCATCCAGCCGGCAAAAAAAGAATTTACATTTGAGGATATATTAAAAATATCCGAAAGAAAAGAGCTTAAAAACAAAAAGATTGCCTTTGTGCTTTCTATGTCAGCTCTAGATTATCTTTATAACAACAGCGATGACTGTGCTGTTGAAAAGATTAAAAGAAAAATCGAAACTCCCGACGGCAAAAGCATAATGGTTATTAAAATACCTCCCATGACTTCAAAAATAAGGGAGGCGTTTCTGGGAGAAAATTCTGTGCTTCCAATGATAAGCCGCAAAACAGTGGCTGTTTTAAAAGGAGCTCAGGAGCCCCTTACAGACGCTCTGCGCAGACAGATGAAAGAGCAGATTGTATATGGTTACAGAATTGACGACGCCTTTAATATGCTTTTGAAAATTGCCGCAGAAAAAGGCGACTGGACAGACTCTTTGGAGGATATGAGAAAGCAGGCGGAATATTTACAGCTTTCCTACAACATCTGCGGAAAGCTTGTTTTAGAACAAAGGCGTGGCAGTTCATCGTCAATGTTTATAAAGCACAGGGAGCTTTACGAACAGCTTAAAACTTCTGACATCAAACAGCTTGTGAGAAACGAGATAAAAAACCTTGAGTCAAAATACCAGGGCTTTACAGTGGGCGACGCAATGAGGGAAGAAAAGCTTCTTCCTAAAAAAGAACTGTGTTATCCGTCGGTTTTGGAAAACGATGACCCTATTGTAAGAAATATAAAAACCCTTTCCATCAGTGAGAAGTTTGAAAAATGCTATGAGTACGAAAAATGGTGCGAACAGCTTGAGAGAATAAAAAAGAATTTCTCAACATTTTGGAATAAACCCCTTAATTGTCTTTCCTACAGCAAGGCGGAATTTTTCTGCAACTATGTCAGAAAAGCCTGTGAAAACGGCGACAGGGAAACATTCAGCGACGCTTTGGAAATGCTTGCTTTCTGCTCGGAACAGCTTTGCGCAGGCGTTGACAAGTGCGAGAATTTAGCGGTAATTCTTGACTACGGAAAGAGCATAGTTGAGCTTTCGGAAAATGTTTTTAACATACTTAAAAAATATGGAGTCGAAGAGGTTTACGAATTTGACAGAATATATTTGAATATGTATCAGCTTCCAAAGGACAGTCTTCCCTCTGAGAAAAAAATCGACTTGGGAATTGATAAAGCCAATTTGGACAGATACAGACAGAACCGCATAACATTGAGATTTCATGTGGGCAGGCTGAAAAGTGAGATAAGACTACATAAAATCTCCGATGAAGAAATGGAAAAAGTCCGCAGAACTATAGAGCAGGAGCTAAATGCGGAAATAGAAACTGCGGAGAAATTAGAGGGAAAATATTCTCAGATTTTGGAAGAACCGGAACCTGAGAAAGAAACCGAAGAATATTCGGAAGAGTATGTGGAAGAGGATACAGAATATATTGAAGAGGATGACGGGGACGATTTCCCGGATAAGCTTTTGAAAAAGACAATATACAAGGACATGTAAAAAGTGATGAATAAGAAAACGGGGTGAGATTGTGAAATTCTCAAACTTGACCAGAAGACTAAAGGATTTTTCGGACAAAAAAGAAATTTCCCTTGAAGATGCACTGGGTATGATGACCATGCTATGCGACGATATAAGGTTTGATACCGGTGCTTTGGTGGAAAACTGCCAGGTGGGCGATTTGGATTTGCTTATTGACAGGCTATATACCATATGCTACACAGTGAACTACATCTACCAAGGAAACAGCAAAAAAATTGCCGAAGCAGAAATGGGCGGAGGTGATGAAGAGCTTTGGAATGATTTGGAAGCTGCCGAAAAGCGATGCGGTGAATTGAAAGAGAAAAACCGACAGCTAAAGGAGATAAAGGAAAAGCTTAAAACAGCCCGGGAAAATGAAGAAAAGGAACTTCAAAAACAGCAGGAGCTGCAAAAGGAAAAAAGTCTTTATCAACAGCAGATTGAGGAAACAAAGGAAAAAATCCAAAGCTTGAAGCAGGGCGATTTAGAGGAAGTCAAAAACCAGCTTAAATCCTTGGAGAATGAAAAAACTCTGCTGGAAGAGGATTTGCGCAGTCAAAAAGAAACCCTCGAAAATCTCAGTAAGAATATTGAGGAAATCAAAGCTCAAAATTCTGAAACGGAAATTAAAATAAAAAACACTGAGGAAATTCTCAAAGAAAAAACAAAAGAAAAAGAAGAACTTGAAAACAAGCTTTCATCCCTTGAAACAAGCGGCGGAAATCTTGAAGAAGAATTAAAAGCCCTTGAAAAACAGCTTGAGGATGAAAAACCTCTGCTGGGAGAAACAAATACAAAAATAGAGCAGATAAAGCTACAGCTTGAGAAAACAAAAGAGGAAAAGAAAGCTCTTGAGGAAAGCCTTCATAGCAACAGTGAAAATCTTGAAAACCTTAAAAAATTTGTTGAGGATATAAAAGTCAAAAACGCAGAAAAGGAAAATCAGGTAAAAGAGGCGTCAAGTGCTGTTGAAACAAAAATAAGGGAAAAAGAAGAATTAAAAGAAAAGCTTTTATCCCTTAAAACAAACGGAGAAAGTCTTGAGGAAGAATTAAAAGAACTTAAAAAGCAGCTTGAACAGGAAAAACCATTATCCGGTATAATAAACACAAAAATAGGAAATGTGAAGTTTGAGCTTGAGGAAGTGAAAAACGAAAACAAGCTTCTTGAGGAAGCCTTGGAAAAGGAAGAGGAAAATCTTCAAAAGGCAAGGGATACAAAAACCTCATTGCAGGAAAAGCTTGAAAAAAGCAAGGAGGAAAAATCCTATATAACAACCGAGTGCAACGCTATTGAGCAGAACCTGGAGGTAAGCAAAAGACTTATCGAAAGCAAGACAGAGGAGCATACGGAAAAGAAAACAGAGCTTGACAAGCTTGAAGCCCAGCTTATGGGAATGAACAACGAGCTGAAAAAGGTTATCGAGCTTATAGACGAGCGAAAGAAACAGTTAAGCGGAATGAACAAGGAACAGATTGAAAAGGAGCTTAACGACGAGAAAAACAGACTTCAGGAAACCATTGAAAATCTGAAAGAAAACGAGAAGGAAACTCAGAAAATAAGAGAGGAGATAGCCGAATACGAAAAGAAAATAGAAACTATGAAATCTTCTATTTCTGCGGCTGTTTCGGAGAGGGAGAGAAAGAAAGAGGAAAATAAAACCCTCAATCTTAATTTTGAAACCCTTAAAAGAGAGCTGGACGCTTTGCTTTCAGAGGAAAACAAACAAAGTCTGGAAAGATGCAGAAATCAAATTCAGATAATGAGTCAGATACGAAGAAGCATGGAACAGAGCTTTTCAAACGCAGAGGGAGCCATGGCTTTTTCCGTGGACTCATATGTAAACGACAGGGTAAAAAATGCCCGGATGTGTATTTCAGAACTGCAAAAGCTTATGGCAAAATATGCAGGGCTTTGGCAGTCAAAATTAAACTAATCCCTGCGGGGGGTTTAATATAAAATAAATTTTTATTAACCAGAGAGGAAGTTTTAGTATGGCAACTAAAGGTTTTCAAAAATTTACAAATAAAATATTTGGCGGAAAATCTGAAAGCCCACAATCAGAAATGAGAAAAGAACAGGTTGTTGTTGCTAACAACAGAAAAAGTGCGGCGAATATGATTTCAAAGCTTAAATGTATTAACCTGTATGATAAGAAAAATCAGATTCCCCAGGAGGTTATAGCCGAGGAGGAATTCCAGAAAGTAATAAACTGGGCAATAAAGGAGCTCAGCGAGCCTACTGTATTTACAAGGGATATCAGCAGCCTTGATGAAAAAATTGAGTTTGCCATAGACGCTTTCAGTAAGGCAATAAGAGAGGGCTGGGTTACAACCGCAAGATGGGCGGCAACAGCTTTGAATCAGGGATTGTCAAACCTCAGACAGGAAATAAGCGGAATAGACGTGCCAAATGCGGACGCTTTGTACGAAAAAAGACTTAACTTCGCCATTGAGATGGAAAACATCGTAAAGGCAAGCCAGGATTACGACACTGCTGAAATTGCTTTGAAAAAACAGCAGGAGAGATATCAGAATAAAAATAATCAGGTTCAGAAGCTTAAAGAAGAGCTTAACGATTTCAGAAACACCATTGAGGGAGCACAGCTTGAAGAGGAAATCAGACAGAACGCCCATAAGCCCGGTTCTCTTTCAAAGGAAGCAAGGGACCTCAGACAAAAGTATGAGGAGTATCACAAGCTTTTCGGAAGTATGCAGGAAATTTACCTGGAGATTATGACAAAAACCAGCGTTTTAAATGACTGCGACAGAAAAATTGAAACTATAAGAAATCATCTTGTTGAACTTCCTACAGTTAACGACCCAATGCTCAATGCAAGAATTGAACGTGCAAACAACATGTATCTGAAAAACCTGCAGAAGACATTGGATGATATTGAGATTTCCAGAAGAACTTACGACCAGTATCTTTCAAAGCTGACTCAGATTTCCAACCACAAGGTATTCCAGGATGAGGCTGCAAAGGTTATTGCTACAATGCAGAAAATCGAGAATGAGGAAAGAGAAAGATTAGACAGGTCCATAAGAAACGCTCAGCTGATAAAAGCAAAGCTTCAGAGAAATGCCGAGAAGCAGAAGGAATTGGCAGGCTTGAAAGAGGAGATAAATAATCTTCATCTGGAGAATGAGAAACTCTATCAGGAAAATACATTGCAGGAAGATGATTACGAAACAGATTATGAAGATGAAGAGGAGTACAACGAAAACATAGAGTACGAGTACGAGCCGGAATAATTTATTTTAAATTGACGCCATAAAGGGACAGGTGAATAACATGCTTGAAAATATTAAAAAAATGTTTAAAAAAGAGGAAACAGTAGAACAGAAGATTGCAAGAGAAATAAAGGAAGAGCATAAAAAGCTTGAGAAAAGAAGCAAGCCCAGAATAGCCCGTCAGGAAAAAATTATGGACTGCCGTGCTGTTTTGGAGGAGTGCTATAACTTTTTCCAGAATACAATAATAATTGAAAATGCCCGCACAGCAGATCTTGAAAGCTCAGGTCTTTTTGACAACGACCACAGGGACAGAGTCAGAGAAGCCGCTATCGGTATGCTTATCTCAAAACAGGCTATTATCAAGCTTGAGCGTATAAACACAGACGGAGAGCTTAACAGCACAATTAACCAGATGGGAATGGCCTTAAGACAGATTCAGCGTCTTGACGATTCCACCAACGCTATAAGCTATTCCACAAGAAAAATTCTTAACAAATGGTATCCTTATCCTTTGGAGGAAAACGAGGCTGACAAGGAACTCAATGAAAAGCTTGCAGTTCCAAGTGATATACGTGACCGTATAGACGACGAATTTATCAGCGCACTTATTGACGGCGTAAGCTTTGACGAGTGTCTTAAAAGATCCGTTGGAAAGAAAAAGGAAAGCAAAATTAAAAACGATTACGATATGAAAATGGATATGATAAATCAGGCTTTCGCCGATGATGATTCCTCAGATTTGGATGAAGCAATGAAAAACAAGTACAGCAATCCGTTTTAAAGGAGTGAAAACATAATGGGCGTTAGCTATATGTCAGATATGAGCCGCATGGCCAACGAGTACAGGTCACTGATAGTTCAGGCAAATATGCTGCACGAAAAAGGTGACAATGCATCCATAAGAAGAGAAGCAGAGTGCTACAAGCGTGCGGCAGAGCTTACTGAAAACCTTGCAAACCTCAGCGTTGGCAAGGAATACGAATACTGGATAGAGCGTCAGCAGGAGGTTTCCAGAAGATTTAACGAGATTTCCGAATATGCCCTCAGACGTGCAAGACAGATGAACGAAAACGGCGGTTCATCCGCTGCGGCACCTCAGGGCAAGCAGGTAGAGGGCACCGGTGCAAAAGCACAGAAGCCACAAAAAAGAGGCGGCTATGAAATTCCTCAGGAGGTTATTGACAAATGGTCAGCAGACCCGCCTCAGAAAGGCTTTGAAGAGGTTGCAGGAATGGAAGAGCTTATTGAAAAGCTTCGTGGCTGTATACGCAACGTGGCTTCAACAGAGCTCAATCAGTACCTTGGTATAGATATGGTAAGTTCTTTCTTCTTTTACGGCCCTCCCGGATGCGGTAAAACCTTTATTTCAAGAGCCTTTATCTGCGAGCTTATGAAAGAGGGCTACAACTATATGTCACTGTCCGGCGGAGATATCCACAATTCTCTTGTTGGAGAGTCTGAAAAATACGTTGAAAGAGCATTTGCAGAGGCAAAGGCAAAAGCTCCATGTATTCTTTTTATAGATGAGATAGACAGTGTGTGCAGAAACCGTTCCATGCCCAATATCCCATCTCACGCAATGTCCACAACCACTGCGTTTTTGACAGGCTATAACTCTTTGGGCGACTCAAAGAAGCCTGTAATATTTATAGGAGCTACAAACTATCCGAACCTTGTGGACAACGCTATGCTTGACCGTGTTGAGCTTATAAAGCTTCCTCTTCCGGATGTAAAGGTTAGAGCAAAGACATTTGAAATGTTCTTTAACCAGATTATGCAAAACGAGCCTGGATTTACCTACGAGAACATGGCGGAAGAAACCTATAACTATAATCAGAGAGATATAAAAAGACTTTGCATACAGATCAGAGACCTTGTTAAAAAGGATGTGCAGAGCATATATCCGGACGAGCATGAAAGCGTTGAAGCTCTTAAATCCGGAAGCTACACACTGAGCAAAGAGATTTTTGAAAAGGCTTTAAATTTATATGTACCGTCAAGAAAGGACGATATAATCAGAACTCTGGACGAGTGGGACAAGGACAGAGAAAGACGCAGTGAAGAATGAGGTGAATAACCTTGGATCTTGAAAAGATTAAAAACAGAGTGGATAAACAGGTGCCTCAGATTAAGCTCAAGGACTTGGACGCCTTTTCTCTTTGGTCACATATGTTCAGAGCCACAATGCTTAAATCTCCCAAAAAGCTTCTAAGCGATTTCGGCGTTGAACCGCCGGACGGCGCTGTGTTTTTGGGAGAGCCGGGAAACGGAAGACACACTGCGGCGGAAGCTCTTGCAGGTTCTAAATGCAATCCCGAAGCAAAGGAGTATCATCACTATCTAAGGATAACCGGATGGGACTTCGACTGTGAAACAGCAGAGGAATCCTGCCGAATTGCCGAATATGCCGCAGAAGCGGCGAAAGAATACGAGTATTTCTGCCTTTTTATAGACAGTCCCGAGGAAAGCAAGTTCGGAAAGCAGGTTCAGTACGTCCTTGCTGAAAAATTAAGAGAGCTGGAAACCACAGTTTTTGTGATAGTGGTGACCACGGAAAGCGAGTATCTGTGCAGGGAGCTTACACATGATTTTAAAATCTGCCGTTGTGTTCCCCCGACAAAGAAGCAAAGGGAAGACTGGATAAAAAAGAATATGGAAACTCCTTTTGTCGCCATAGAGGAAATGACCCATATGGAGCTTGCGGAAAAAACAGAGGGCTTGTCATGGAAACAGCTTAACGATATGCTGGATTCAATGAGAGAGGTTTTGACATGGAAATACTTTAAGATGTTCAGAAGCTACAACGGAAATCTAAAGCTGCTGGGTGAGGCTGTAAGTACAGGAAAAGCAGTTCTAACCAACGATGAAGGACAGCAGATTATTAACAGTGTTATTTCTCAAAAGGCTGTTCCCGTTATCGCCGGAGTAGCCGGTCAGATTCAGGCAGTAAACGCCAGCACTGAAACATCTAAAGCAAAAAACAGCAATGACTCCGACCCTCAGGAATCCATTCAGGCGCAGATTATTAAAGAGGCGGAATTCCATAAGCATCCCGAAGAAATGACTCCTGACCAGCTGTTTGAAATTTAATTACGGAAAATCCGGGAAAGGATTGAAAAATGCTTAAAAAAGAAAATATAAAAGCAATTTGTTCTATAGACACCTTTGATAACAGTTTGAAGCTGTGTAAACAGGACAACATAATCAAGGTTCAGATAAATGATATGGGCGAATACGGCGTAAAGGTAACAGGTCTTGTAAAGGGAAATTTCGGATTTTACCATACATCAAAGCTTACCTTAAACCCCAATTACAGAAATATTATTGAGGGATACGACTGTAACTGCTATGAAATAGAGACAATAAAAGGCCCGTGCAGACACTGCATGGCGCTGGCTTTGGCTTTGGCTGAGGACTCCGACGAGAACTTTGACTTTAAGCTTAAACCGAGGGAGAATAAAAACTCCGTTTCAAATGTAATAAACAATAATGTAAATCAGAATGTTAATTCGGATATACGCCCTGAAATTAACCCTCAAATGCATCAGGATATACATGTGGAAATACCGGGAGTGACTGCCGGAGTAACTACAGGCGGTGAAAACCTGTATAACACAAGAAATATTGAAAACAGATATGTAGAGAACATTAAAAATGTTGAAAATATCAGCGGCACAGCAAACAATTATGCTGATAATGCGCCAGCCGGAACAGCTTTGACACAAGACGGTGTTAAAGCTTCAGGCGAACTGACTGATAATCCTGCTGATATTTATGTTAATTTCCCAGGGGATGTTCATTCGGGTGAGGTTAACGCAGCAGCCGGTGTAACAAATGAAACTGTTTCCGAAGAGGAAAATAAGCCGGAAGAGGAAAAATTGCCTCCGAGAGGTATGGAGATTGTCTTTGGAAATGAAAAGGCAAAGGCTTCCGATGACGAAGAGGAAGAGAGCAAGCCTCTTGTGTGGTATCCAAACGACACAACAAAGGTTTTCCATACAAATACAGGAATAATCGGAACAATGGGAACCGGTAAAACCCAGTTTACAAAATCACTTATAACTCAGCTTTACCGTCAGCAGAAAAATAATTTTAACGGTAATCCTTTGGGAATTTTGATTTTCGACTACAAGGGCGATTACAACAACACAAAAAAAGACTTTGTAGAAGCCACAAATGCAAAGGTTTTGAAGCTTCACAGACTGCCTTTTAATCCTTTGTCAATTTTTGAAACAAAGGAATACAAGCCGTTGCTTCCGGTACACACTGCAAATACATTTAAGGACACACTTGCAAGAGCTTTCAGACTTGGTCCTAAACAGCAGACTGTCCTCTACACATGTATGATGCAGGCATATGAGAAAATGGGAATATTCCCCAACGAGCCTGAAACATGGCAGAGAAGCGCTCCTACATTTGAAATGGTTTACGACATATACGATAAGAACGAAAGCGTAGTTAAAAACGATTCCCTTGCTGCTGTAATGCAGAAAATCAACGCTTTCCAGCTTTTCGAGCCTAAGCCATACAGCACAGCTTCACTTTTTGATATATTGGACGGTGTTGTGGTTATTGACCTTTCAGGATATGACCCTGACTTGCAGAGCCTTATTGTTGCAATAACCCTTGACCAGTTCTATTCACAGATGCACGCCGCAGGTTCAAGTGCTACCGACGGTACTTTGCGCCAGCTCACAAAATTCATACTTGTAGACGAGGCTGACAACTTTATGAAAGAGGAGTTCCCGTCTTTGAAGAAGATAATGAAAGAGGGAAGAGAATTCGGTGTCGGAACAATTCTTTCCACCCAGTTCCTTGACCATTTTGTAGCCGGTGAGGACAACTATTCAAAATATATTTTGACATGGATTGTACACAATGTTGCCGACTTAAAGAAAAACGATGTGGAGTTTGTATTTAAGACAAAAGCCAACAGCGAAGAGACAAACGCAATCTATCAAAATATCAAAGGTCTTGACAGATTTAACAGCGCAGTAAAAATAGGAAACGAAAGCATTAGATACATCAAAGAAAAGCCTTTCTTTGAGCTTGTCAAAGAGAACTGATAATAAAAAAACAAAAGACAGCAGTTGGAAAAAACTGCTGTCTTTTATTTTGGTACCCCCTGCGGGAATCGAACCCACAACTAACCCTTAGGAGAAGCCCCCGAGGGGCATTTTTGACTCCCTGCAAATCCCCGAAAATCCTTGATTTTACTGGCGTTTCCGGGGTTTCGTTGTTAGTAAATTCCCGTCCAAAACCTGCTAATTTTTCGTGGTTTTTTGCCTTCCTTTTAGCAGGGTATTAGCAAATGCAAAGAAATATGGGAAACATCATTGAGTTAATCTGTAACCCATAAATCACAGGAAACGCATTTCAAGTTTAAGCATTCTTTTATGCAAATAAATAATCTGCGTTCAAATATTATAATGTTTTTTCGTCTTGATTTCAAGGTTTTTCAGGTATTACAAAAGGCAACCCTGACGGATTGCCTTTTTTGTATGACTAAATTGTTTTTGCTAATCTGTATCATAGGAATTTCACCTCTGCCGGGTACTCCGCCAGCTCCGTAGAGAAGTATCATTATCCTTCTGACTGTCATCGCCGTAACAGGGGCAACCTGTTACTTATACCGGGAGTTCTCGCTGTTCTGAAATGCAGAAGTCACGGCGTACCCGATAAGGTGGCTAAAATCATCAGAATCAAAGTCTTAGTGAATGACTTATTCAGTTGTCAAAGTACAAGTGAAAGGCTTCCGTTTTCGCAGTTCGGAATTAACCCATTCACTTGTTTGAAATGGGAGAGCGTTTTTGGGGGGTATTTTTTCAAAATTTCTTGAATAAATTTTTTGCAAACAAAAAAGCCGCCTATTTACCTCTTAATTGAGGTCAATAGACGGCGGGTAGAAATATTCATAATTTTGATGTATAATGGAGAATCAAGAGTAAGACAAACCGGAATTTTCTGTTAAGTTAAAGGCGGATATTTTGTCCGTCTTTTTCTATTGACAAACAATAGGTAATGTGTTACCTTTATAAAAGTAATATATTACCTATCGGAGGATGAAATGAATATAAAAGAAGTAATTAACAGTGACAAAGTTGATTTTACCGGAATCACATCATCTTATTTTTTGCTCGGTTTATTGAGTGCATTTGAAAATAGATTTCAAGCAATAGCAGATAGTACGATGAAGGAAATTAGTTGGAAACAGTTTTTTGCTGTTATCTGTATCAATATGTGTAAAGAAAAGCCAACGGTAAAGGAACTCGCAGAGATAATGGGTAGTTCCCATCAGAATGTAAAACAAATTTTATTGAAACTGGAGAAGAAAGGTTTTGTCAGTATTACGGTAGATGAAAGCGACAAGAGAAAACAGCGCATTGAACTTACTGATTATTGCAGAGAGTTTTGTGAAAAAAATGATGAGATGACTATGAGCATTATGAAGAAAATGTTTGAGGGAGTTTCAGAGGAGCAATTACAGATAACGATACAGACCATTATACAGATTGAAGATAATTTAAAGGAGATTCGAGATTATGAGTAGAGGTATTATTTTGTATCAATCAAAATATGGAGCAACTAAAAAGTATGCTGATTGGTTAGTTGAAGAGACCGGGTATGATTGTATTGAGACAAAAAATGCTAAAATTGCAGATTTGCATAATTATGATGTAATCATTTTAGGTGGTGGTGTTTATGCTTCTGGTATTGCAGGATTACAATTCATAAAGAAAAATATAGGTCAGTTAGCAGATAAGAAGGTAGCTGTGTTTGCAGTAGGTGCTTCTCCATATGACGAGAAGGCAATAATGCAGATAAGAGAAATGCATTTCAAAGATGAACTCTGTAATATATCATTGTTCTATTGTAGAGGAGCATGGGATGAAGAGAAAATGAAGTTTACGGATAGAACGCTTTGCAAGATGTTACAGAAAGCAGTTGCAAAACAAAATTCGGAAGAATATGAACCTTGGCAAAAAGCATTGATGTGTGCAGTTGGTCAAAAATGCGATTGGACAGATAAATCATATTTAGAACCATTGTTGAAGCATATTGAAGAATAATAATCTTGGAGGTCTATATGAAAAAGTATGTGTTTGCATTTCTTATTTGGGTTATGATAATACCCATAGCAATATTAAATGGGGGATTTCGAGAATATGTGCTTGTTAAGTTTGGGGGATTAGCACGTCCGTTAAGTGGCATCATATTAAGTGTTTGTATTTTTATTGTTGCCTATCTGTTAGTACCTAAAATCAAGAACTGTGTGAAACGAGATTATATTTTCTTTGGTGTGATGTGGTTTATACTGACGAATTTATTTGATTTGTCAGCATATATCAAAGAGGGAGAAGGATTTGCAGGATTGTTGCAATCATATAATATTTTTACAGGAAATACATGGTTGTTGGTAGTATTAACAGCATTATTTGCACCAACGATTGTCATGCAAATAAAAGAAAAGAAGTAAGGCTAAAATTCCAGTTTGTCGGAGTGACGGTATATAATCAAAGACCGCTTACATCGTGTAGGCGGTCTCTTTTCGTGTTTAGATATATTTGATTTTGAACTTTCTTTTCTTGGCTGAAAGCACCTTACAGAGAACATCAGGGGCCCCATCGGTGTATCTGCCTTGTGCTATCAAGCTGTTCTTCAAACGGATAAGTGATTGTATCAATATGCTGTATTCGTCATTGGAAAGGTATAAATGATATTTCTGTTCTTTCAAAACAACCACCTCCTGTTACCGTAATTATATAATAATAAAGGACATAGAGACAGTGTGCGATTGTCTCTTGACCACCCCTAAATGAACAAATTAACAGGATAACAACCGCCTTGTCCATTAGCAAGGATTTTGCTCGTTTTTTTCTCCAATTAGCAGAGAGGGCATTTTCATTAGCAAAATGGCAAAAATCCTGCTAATTTTTATTAGCAAGCCGTACACCTGAAAGGCGGACGACATTAGTCCTAATTTCCATTAGCTGACGGAGAATTTGCTAATGAAAATCTGTGAATTTCACGATTTTTCTCTTTTCCCGTAAAAATGAAAAAACGCCGGAAACCCTTGATTTTACTGGGTTTTCCGGCGGAGTTTTTGGCGTTCCCGAGGTGATTCGAACACCCGACCTACCGCTTAGGAGGCGGTCGCTCTATCCAGCTGAGCTACGGAAACATCTTTGAAATCTATTCAATTTTAGGCTTAGATTAACTCATTGTCAATCACTTTTCCTCAAAAGGCGGTCGTTATAACATATTCTTAGGAGGGGTTTATTATATCCATTTAACTAAAGGGGCGTATTATAATTTTGAGGCTTTTTTACTGTCGGTAAATCACATGTATCAAATTTCTGAAATCTCGTTATGAAGCTTTATAAAAAGCTTTACTGCATTTTTATATTCTATATCAATTTTTGGAAAAAGTCAATAGCGGGTGGTTACAGACTTTATAATACTACGGCGGCAAAAGTATTTATAAAAAGCGATTCTTTCTCCTATAATATTTTAGAATTTTACATATTTACGGTGAATGAAGCTTGTATACACGATAGTTATGATTTATTTGCGAAAATTTTATTTATAATTTGAAAAATACAATTTTTAAACGTTTCGGAATGTGGAAGTAATTTTTCGCATACATATTTCCATAATATAAATTGTGTGTATTATCTAAAAATATATGCGGGAACACTTGTTTAGGGTTGACATTTTACAAAAAAACTGTTAATATATCTATAAATGATGGCGAACGCAATACTAAAGTTCGTAAAAATGAATATTATATATGTTTTTATTCATTTTTATCTGTTTTGACATAAATCACTCGCTTAGTATATTTCAATAAATAGGCAAAATTTGCGGTTGCGTTCCCGTGACTGGATCGTGTTTATATTTTGTATTTAAAAGGAAAATGAAATGGTTATTTTCCCTCTTTTTCCTTTTTTATTTTTTCATTTTAATACATCATTTAGACTGAGATAGACATTCAGGCAGGAAGGAGATATTTATAATGGCAGGCTTTTTTAAAAAATTATTTGGAGACAACAGCGCTTCTAAGGCTCCGACATCAAATGAAATAAAACTTTTCAATCCAATCGAGGGTGAGGTTATTCCTCTCTCCGAGGTTAAGGACGAAGTTTTCAGTCAGGAAATTCTGGGAAAAGGTATTGCTGTCAGACCATCAGTAGGCAAGGTTTTCTCACCTGCTAACGGAACAATTCAGCAGATATTTGATACACTTCATGCAGTAAGCATTCTCACCGATGACGGTGTAGATGTTCTTATTCATGTTGGATTTGATACAGTTAAACTTAAAGGTAAGTATTTTAAAGGTCATGTTACAGCAGAGCAAAAGGTTAAAGCCGGCGATCTTCTTATCGAGTTCGATATCGACGCTATTAAGGCAGAGGGCTATGACCTTACATCTCCGATGATCGTATGCAATACCTACGATTACAAAGACGTTATTACCAAGACCGGCGAAATGAAGCCTCTTGAGGAAGTTATCCAGTTGGTTAAAGGTTGATTTTAAATCTTTAATTTAAAAAAATTTGTACGGCTTATAAATTTTTAAAATCTGGCAGGTGAAAAGTAATGCAAACCGGAAACGGAAAAGGAGTTTTTGCCGGAATTGCTATCGGAAAGGTATTCGTCTTCAAAAAACAGGAGCTGGTAATCGTTAGAGGTACTGCTAATACTGTTGAAGAAGAGGTTGCAAGATATAAGGCAGCAAAAGAGCTTTCGGCTAAACAATTAAAAGCTTTGTTTGATAAGACAGCCGCCGAGGTTGGTCAGGAAGAGGCTATGATTATAGATGTTCAGCTTCTCATGCTTGACGACCTTGACTATGAAGAAGAGGTAATGAGAAAGATTACCGAAGAAAATGAAAATGCCGCCTATGCTGTTACTGCAACAGGAGAAGAGTTTGCAGATTTCTTTGCATCTATGGACGACCCTTATATGAAGGCGAGAGCTGTGGATGTTGGCGACGTTTCAAAGCGTATAGCAATGAATATTCAGGGAATTAACCCTGACGGTATAAAGATGGAAGAACCAATGATTATTGTTGCTGAGGATTTGACACCAAGTGAAACTCTCCAGCTTGACAAAAACATGATTTTGGCTTTTGTAACACAAAAAGGTTCTTCAAATTCACACACCGCTATTCTTGCAAGAACAATGAATATTCCTTCCCTTGTAGGCGCTGACATTGAGATTACTCCGGAGCTTAACGGAAAACTCATGATTGTTGACGGCAACAGCGGAAAATATTATATAGACCCTGATGATATTACTCTTGATGAAAAGGAAAGACGCCGCAAGGCTCAGCTCCAGCAGAAAGAGCTTTTGAATCAGCTTAAGGGCAAAGAAAATGTAACAATCGACGGAAGAAAGATTAACATATATGCAAATATCGGTAATCCTAAGGATGTCGAGCTTGTTATAAACAACGATGCAGGCGGAATCGGTCTTTTCAGAAGTGAGTTCCTCTATCTGGGAAGAGACAGCGCCCCAACCGAAGAAGAGCAGTTTGCAAGCTATAAGTATGTTGCAGAGAAGATGAACGGCAAAAAGGTTATCATCAGAACTCTGGACATCGGCGCAGACAAGAAGGCAGATTACTTCGGATTTGAACAGGAGGAAAACCCTGCTTTGGGATACAGAGCTATAAGAATTTGTCTTGATCAGGTTGACCTCTTTAAAACACAGCTCAGAGCAATTTACAGAGCTTCCGCTTTTGGTCAGATTTCAATTATGTTCCCGATGATTATCTCAGTTTCAGAGGTAAGAAGAATTAAAGAAATCTGCGAAGAGGTTAAGGAAGAGCTTATCAAAGAGGGATACGAGATAGCACCTCATGTTGAGCTTGGTATTATGATTGAAACACCTGCTGCCGTTATGGTTTCAGAGGAGCTTGCTAAGGAAGTTGAGTTCTTCAGCGTAGGTACAAACGACCTTACCCAGTACACATTGGCTATTGACAGGCAGAATGCAAAGCTTGACAAGATTTATGATGCTCATCATCCTGCGATCCTCAGAATGCTCAAGATGATTGTTGACAATGCACACAAAGCAGGCGCTTGGGCAGGTATCTGCGGCGAGCTCGGTTCTGATACAACACTTACAGAAACATTCCTTAAAATGGGATTTGACGAGCTTTCAGTATCTCCTACATTTGTTCTCAGTGTTAGAAAGGCAGTAAGAGATACAGACCTTTCCAAAAAGGAAGCAGTTGTTGAATAATAAAGAAGTTTGATAGTTTTAAAATAAAAATACGGAGGTTATTCCAATGAAAACTATTACTTATACAATTAAAGATGAGTTGGGAATTCACGCAAGACCAGCCGGACTGATTGTAAAGCTTGCAAATGGCTTTAAGAGCGATATTAAGCTTGCAGTAGGCGACAGATCAGGCGACGCAAAGAGAATTATCGGCGTTATGAAGATGGCTGCAAAGCAGGGCGAAGTTCTCACAGTTACTATAAGCGGTGAGGATGAGGATGCAGCAGCTGCTGAAATCCAGAAGTTCCTTGAGGCAAATCTTTAATTTGTAATTTAAACTTTATTTAAGTTTATTGGCTTATATTGATACAAGGAAAGGATAATACCTTTCTTTGTATCTGAGTATATAGGGTATTTAATAAATATTGTCGCAAATATTATGTTTTATCTTAACTTTTTACATATAAGCAAACGAAAGAATTAAAGTAAAACAAAATTTTTTTACGGTATAAACATGAACCTTGAAAAATAAATATTGAGTGGTTATTTTAATCAGGTATATTAAAAGCACAGTAACCGTATTCATTGGGCGAGAGTGGATTTTGTGTTTAGTGCTTTGATATAAAAGATACAATACATCAAAATATGAAAGGAGTAAATTTTTTATGATGAAGTATCTTCAGAGATTGGGCAAATCTTTGATGCTCCCAGTAGCATGTTTGCCTGTTGCTGCTATCCTCATGGGTATCGGTTACTGGATTGACCCATCAGGTTGGGGCGCAAATAACATCGTTGCCGCTTTCCTTTTGAAAGCCGGCGGCGCACTTGTTGACAACATGGCTATCCTCTTTGCCATCGGTGTTGGTGTTGGTATGACAGTTGACAACGACGGTACAGGTGGTCTTGCAGGTCTCGTTTCCTGGCTTACAATCACAACATTGCTTAACCAGGGAAACGTACAGATGTATCTTGGAGCTCTTGGTTCAGATGCAACAGCAGACGTTGCTTTCTCCAAAATCCAGACTCAGTTTATCGGTATCCTTTGCGGTATCATCGGCGCAGCTTGCTACAACAAGTTCCACAAGGTTAAGCTTCCTGACTTCCTTGGATTCTTCAGCGGCAAGAGAAGCGTTGCTATTGTAACAGCTGGCGTATCAATCGTAGCTGCTGTTATCCTTTACTTCGTATGGCCATTCATCTATGGTGCTCTCGTTAGCTTCGGTGAGGCTATCATCACATTGGGACCAATCGGCGCAGGTATCTACGCATTCTTCAACAGACTTCTCATTCCATTTGGTCTCCACCATGCTCTCAACTCCGTTTTCTGGTTCGACGTTGCAGGTATCAATGATATCGCAAGATTCTGGACACCAGATACAAACGGTGGTCTTATCATCAATGGTCAGACATTCGATATCCTCAGCGCAGACAAGACAGAGGTTATCCGTTCTTCAACAATCAATGCTCTCATGATGGGCGATGGCACACAGATTACCGGTATTTATATGTCCGGTTTCTTCCCTGTTATGATGTTCGGTCTTCCAGCTGCTGCTCTTGCCATGTATCACATGGCTAAGAAAGACAAGAAGAGCGTTGCTTTCGGTCTTCTTTCAGCTGCTGCTCTTGCATCATTCTTCACTGGTGTTACAGAGCCTCTCGAGTTCTCATTCATGTTCCTTGCTCCAGCTCTTTATGCTGTTCATGCTGTTCTCACAGGTATTTCTGTTGCTGTTACAGCTATGCTTCCAACAAGAGCAGGCTTCAACTTCTCAGCAGGTTTCGTTGACTGGATCCTCAGCTTCAACGCTCCTGGTGCACAGTCACCATGGATGCTCCTCATCGTTGGCGTTATCGTTGCTGTAATCTACTATGTAGTATTCAGATTCATGATCGCTAAGTTTGACTTCAAGACACCTGGCCGTGAAGATGACGACACAGATGAGACAAAGGTTACACTTTCAAACAACAACTACACAGAAGTTGCTAAGATCGTTCTCGAAGGCGTAGGCGGCAAGGGCAACGTTGCTTCTATCGACAACTGCATCACAAGACTCCGTCTTGAGGTTAAGGACTACACAAAGGTTGACGAGAAGAAGATTAAGTCTGCAGGTGTTGCAGGCGTTATCAGACCGGGCAAGACCAGCGTTCAGGTTATCATCGGAACACAGGTTCAGTTCGTAGCTGATGAGTTCAAGAAGCTTTGCAAATAAGATTTCTTAAACTACATAATTTTTTAAATGCTCGCTAATTGGGACGGGTCGCATTGCGGCCCGTCTTTTTTACGCTGTTTTCCCAATAAAAAATATAGCTTTTGTGAATATGGTGTGTTTTTTATTGGGAAATACGGTAAAATTTATTGAAATGTTCTTAAAAATAATATACAATAAACATACACAAAAATTTGATTATATATGTTGTTTAAAGGAAAGGGTTGTTAGTCTATGAACAAAATTGCGGTGACATATGCTGACGGTCAAATTTTTCAGCATTTCGGCCATACAGAATATTTTAAGATTTATGATATTGAAAACGGAAAAGTTGTAAACAGTCAGGTTGTTTCCACCAACGGAAGCGGACATGGAGCTTTGGCAGGATTTTTGCAGATGATGGGAGTTGATACCCTTATCTGCGGAGGAATCGGCGGAGGCGCAAAAGTGGCTTTGGCTCAGGCTGGAATTACCCTTTACGGCGGAGCTTCAGGAGACGCTGACACTGCGGTTCAAAATCTTTTGGACGGTATTCTCAGTTTTAACCCGGATGTTATGTGCAGTCATCACAGTCACGGGGAAGGACATACCTGTGGAAATCACGGAAACCATTCCTGCGGTAACCACTGATATTTTGACTATTTTTTCTATTTTGGCAGATTTTATATCGGATTAGTTTGTGAAAAGTGTTGAAAAATACACGAGTATCTGATATAATTAAAAAACAATATTAAAAATTCAAAGGAGAACGGCAATGAAAATCACGAAAAGAATTTTGTCAGTAGTAGCAGCGGTTCTTATACTGACTGTATCATGTCTCACTGCGGTTGTTTCAGCCGATGAGAACACACTCACTTTCAACGATGGAAAGACAGCAAACGTTGGGGACACAATTACATATACCTTCAGCCTCAGCGATTGTCCGGAACCTCTCGTAGGTATTCAGATGTATATATACTACAATCCTGAATATCTCCAGGCAAGTGAAGAGTACGAAACCGATTTGTCAGGTTCTGTTATCAATCCGACATATATTGATGATAAAGGCAACGGTCAGGTAATTGTTACAGCTTCTGATATCGGCGGTATGGACTACAGCTCAAAGAAAACTGTTGTAAGCGTTGACTTCACAGTTCTCAAGGGCGGCTCAAGCGACATCACTTACTATGTAACTGAGATGTATACACTTAATGAGTCATCAGAAATAGTTCCTCTTACAGGTTATGCATTCCATCAGGATATCACCGTAAATGGTACATCTGTTTCAGAAAATGAAACTCCTAAGCTTGAAACAAATGATGATAAGTTTACAAGCGACCAGATTTCTAACTTCGTAAATAACGAGGAAGGAAAGAGCGACGGCCAGACAACTTACGTTCCTTCAGTTGATGAGAGTGCAACAAGCTCTGGAGAGGGTTCAACAACTCCAACATCTACAGGAGAAGAAGTAACAGACGAGAACGGACAGACAGTTACTCAGCCTACAGATGAGAATGGACAGCCAATCACATCCGCTGATGAAAACACTGAAACAGAACAGTCTCAGGGCGGAGTTAATGTAGTATTGATTATCGTTATCATTGCAGCAGTTGTAGTTGTAGTTGCAATCATCCTTCTCTTTGCTACAAAGAAGAAAAAATAATAAAGCGTAAATAAGCGCATAAAAGAACAGCGTCGGTTTTCCGGCGCTGTTTTTGTGTTTGTGAAATTTTTATTCTTCAATATCCTCGTATGTATGGTCACATACTTCTTTGATTTTTTCCTGAAGCTTGAGGAAATCTTCAAAAGCCTCCGGCTTCTTTCTCGGGTCACGGAGAACTGCGGCAGGGTGGAGCATAGCCATCATCAGAACACCGTTTTTCTCAAAAAATATTCCGTGTTCCTTTGTGATTTTTATATCAGACTTAATGATTTTAGCTGCGGCAATTCTGCCAAGACATACAATAATTTTCGGACGTATAAGCTTTACCTGGTTTCTCAGCCAGTCAATGCACATTTCCTGTTCCTCGGGACGTGGGTCACGGTTTTTTGGAGGACGGCATTTTACCATATTTCCTATGTAGATGTTTTTCTTTCGGTCTAAATCTACCGCTGTAAGCATTTTGTCAAGAAGCTGTCCGCCTCTTCCTACAAAGGGTTCGCCCTGCAAGTCCTCGTTTTCTCCTGGGCCTTCACCGATGAACATTACCTCGGCGTTTCTGTTTCCTGTGCCGAAAACCACGTGGGTACGGGTTTGACATAGCTGGCATTTATTACAGTTCATACATTCTCTTTCAAGTGTTTCCCAATTATCGTACATTTTTCGATTTCCTTTCTGTCTGTGTATTTATTTTAATTTTTCCGTTGATTTATATGAAATTTGTGTATTTTTACTTTATTTATTTATATCGCTCTTAACGGTTGAAATTTTTTCCCATGGGGTGTAAAATATAATAAAGATAGAAATTCGGCGTTGCCGATTGAAAAGGTAAGGTGGTTATGATTATGAAAATTATGGTAGAAACATCAGCAAGACATATTCATGTAACTAAAGAGGCTTTCGCTGTTCTTTTCGGCGAGAATGCAACTCTTACAAACAAGAAAGACCTTTCCCAGCCTGGACAGTTTGCCTGCGCAGAGAAAGTAAAGGTTGTAGGCCCTAAGGGAGATATGACAATGTCAATTTTGGGACCGTTCCGCAATGCTTGTCAGGTTGAGATTGCTCTCACAGACGCAAGAAAGCTTGGTGTTGCCGCTCCTGTTCGTGAGTCAGGCGATATCGAAGGAACTCCCGGATGCAAGCTTGTTGGCCCATGCGGAGAATATGACATCGACAAGGGCGTAATCGCAGCAAAGAGACATATTCACTTCACACCTGAAAATGCTAAGGAGTGCGGTGTTGAGGATAAGCAGATTGTTTCTGTTAAAATTGATACAAACGGCAGAAGCCTTGTATTCGGCGATGTAGTTGTAAGAGTAAGCGAGAAGTTCGCTCCTGCAATGCACATTGATACAGACGAGTCCAATGCAGCAGGCATCGTAGGAACAGTTGACGGAGAGATTATCCTCTGATTTTTCCTCTTAAGTTTCAATACATATTATAAAACAAAAATCCAGCCGTGAAAAGCATTTTTTTCGGCTGGATTTCTTTTTATATGCTTTAATGAATAGCTAAAAACCACTGCAAAAATAATTGACAAACCTAAAATCTTATGCTATCATCATGCTTGTAAATCTTGACCTTACAAATAATACAGAGCTTAAGGAGCTGTATGTAAACAACAACCGTACCTTGAAAAGCCTTGATATTACAAAGTGCACAAAGCTTACCAAAATTGATACAAGATATACTGAAGCTATGAAAGAGCTTGATTTGAGAAATAATTCAGCTCTTGAGAATGTAAGCGCAAGCTACGGCGGACTTGTAAATGTTTATCTGGGCAACAGCTATCCTAATTTGAAAAACCTGTCTCTTGATACCAATGCCATTGTTGAGGTTGATTTGAGCGGCGTTACAAATACAGGTTATATCAATTTAAGAGATAACGCTCTTACAAGCTTGGATGTAAGCGGCTGTCTTGAAAGTGCAAATATTCAGACTACAGGCAACCAATACGACATTGAGGTTGACGAAACCCGTACATTTGACCTTTCAACACTTCCCGGAAAGTTTGATGTTACTAAGGCAAGCGGCTGGACAGGCGGTACAGTAAGCGGAAATATCCTTACAGTAGATGAGGGCGCCGAAAAGGTTACATATAACTATGACGCAGGCAGAAACCTTTCTGTTAACTTTACACTTAACGTAAAGGAAAAGACATTTGCATTGGGCGATGTAAATATGGACGGAAAAATCGATGTAGATGACTCAACAGCCATTCAGTACTATTTGGTTGGCA
>ERZ779866.905-NODE-905-length-31759-cov-3.744291_pt1 | contig 31759 bp, 30 predicted proteins | sample MGYA00511248_ERZ779866 | MGnify/ENA primary metagenome ERZ779866 (study PRJEB29588, sample SAMEA2155758) | human gut metagenome | biome: human gut; feature: human-associated habitat; material: faeces | place: Denmark | collected 2008/2010 ... | reverse complement strand
AGTTGGTAGAGCAGCGGATTGAAAATCCGCGTGTCGGCGGTTCGATTCCGTCCCTAGCCACCAGTACTGCATTTATTCAAAAGTTAATTGTCCCCCTTGGCCACGCTAAGAGGGATTTTTTTGCATCTGTTGCACTTCGCTTCAATCATTTTGAGCTAATCAATCACTTTCTTTCTCAACTCCCAAACTTTCTCCTTGAAAGAATCAGGCAATTCTTAGGCACCTTAAGGCGACTTAAAAAATCTACGGATCGATAAAATGCTTAGCGGCTAGGTTCTGAAGACAAGCATTCTTAAACGCTGGATCGTCACGGCATACCCAATTTGCATTGAACACCATAAAAGGAGGTATTTGACGATTTAAATCTAGCGTTTTTATACTGCTTGCTGGTTTTGTCTGAAAAGTAGCAAATCCGTTCTCTTTGTCGGCGCGGTATTTATATGTCTTTTTCATCCTATGAATTCCGACACGCTTAATCTTTTGATTGATTCTTTCTGGAATATTTTGCTTCCAGGGTTAACCGTCACTATTCCGCTTACGGCAATTTCTTTTGCCTTTGCTTTGATTATCGCAGTGGCAGTTGCGTTGGTGCAATTTGCGAAGGTGCCGATATTGACACCATTGTCGCGTTTTTACATTTGGGTCATTCGTGGCACGCCGCTCTTGGTGCAACTCTTTATCATCTTCTACGGTTTACCTCACGTTGGTATTTTGATCAACCCTTTTGTTGCCGCGGTTGTTGTATTTTCAATCAATGAAGGAGCCTATTGCGCGGAAACGATCCGGGCAGCCCTAGAGGCCGTACCCAAAGGTCAACTAGAAGCAGGGCTTTGCGCTGGAATGAGTTGGGGACAAACCATTCGACGCATCGTGCTGCCTCAAGCATTCCGAACAGCCTTTCCAACACTTGGCAACTCCCTTATCGCCATGGTTAAAGATACGTCACTAGCTGCCAACATCACGGTCACAGAAATGTTCATGACAACACAGCGCATCGTGGCAAGAACCTATGAGCCTCTTTTACTTTACATTGAAGTTGGCTTAATTTATTTGCTCTTTTGCACCGTGCTGACACGCTTACAGCGTTCAGGCGAAAAGCGCCTACAAAAGTACGGTCGCTAACTTTTTCGAGGCATCGTCACCATGTTGGAAGTCAAAGGATTGCGCAAGTCATTTGCGCATTTGGAGGTTTTAAAAGGAATCAATCTCTCAATCCAAAAGGGAGACGTCATTTCCATCATCGGCCCCAGCGGTTCAGGTAAAACTACACTACTTCGCTGCCTGAACTTTCTGGAGAAAGCCGATGACGGTGAACTCACTTTTGATAAAGAAACTTATCAAATGGCTCACATCAGTCATCGTGATGTGCTCAACATTCGCAAAAAAACAGCTTTCGTTTTTCAAAATTACAATCTGTTTTTAAATAAAACCGCCTTAGAAAACATTACAGAGGGACTGATTGTTGGTCGAAAAATGCCGAAGTCTCTGGCCTATGAAATCGGTCAAACGCTCTTAAAACGAATTGGGTTGTTTGATCGCGCGGATTACTACCCAAGTGAGCTGTCTGGCGGTCAACAACAGCGAGTCGCCATCGCTCGAGCTCTGGCCGTCAACCCGGAAATTATCTATTTTGATGAGCCGACATCGGCTCTTGATCCAGAACTGACTCAGGACATTTTGTCGCTGATGCGCCAAATGGCCGATGAAGGAATGACCATGCTCGTGGTCACCCACGAAATGAGTTTTGCAAAAAATGTCGCCAACAAGGTGATATTCATGGATGGAGGTCTCATCGTAGAGCAAAATGATGCAAAAACTTTTTTTGCCAATCCACACGATGAGCGAACACGTGCCTTTTTGCGATTAACTGATCAATAATTTTTTAGTTGGAGAAGAACCATGTCAAGTTTTACGATGAAATGTGCCTTGATTGCCTTGACTATGGCCTGTGGAGCCACACTTTGTGCGTGCACGCCTTCTGAGGAAGAATCAAATCAACAAACTGCGGAGAATCAAGATCTTCTTGACACCATCCGAACCCGTGGAAAGATCATCATTGCCACTGAGGGCACTTGGGCTCCATGGACCTTTCACGATGAAACTGGCAAATTAACCGGATACGACATTGAATTAGGACGAGCCATTGCTAAAAAAATGGGAGTTCAAGTTGAGTTTATTGAAGGGAAATGGGACGGGCTTCTTGCCGGAGTGAGCTCCGGTCGATATGACATCATGATTAACGGTGTGGACATTACTCCAGATCGTGAAAAAGCCTATCACTTCACAGATCCTTATGCCTATAACCGCACCGTTGTCATCGTAACTGAGGGTAACACGACAATCCAATCCATGGCCGATTTAAAAGGGAAACAAACGGCCAACACGATTTCAAGCACCTATGCGACAATTGCCGAAAAATATGGCGCCAAGGTCTTGGGTGTTGACGACTTAAACCAAACTTTTGAGTTGTTGCTTGGCGGTCGAATTGATGCCACGCTCAACGCCGAGGTAACCTATTACGATTACAAAAAAGTCCACACTGACGCTCCAATCAAAATTGCGGCGATTGCCGATGAAACAACTTCTGTCGGCATTCCTCTGAGAAAAGAAAACACTGAGAAATTACGCACGGAACTGAACAAAATTCTTTCTGATATGCGTACCTCCGGTGAGCTATCCGCACTAGCCGTCCAGTTCTTTGGCACCGACATTTCAAAACAGTAAGCCACTGACCTGTCATCAAATTTCCAAGCCTTGCTCTCAAGCAAGGCTTTTTTTAATTGTTTTTTGCCTCCATTCCTCGCTTTCGGTCCTATACTGGAAACAATAGGGTTCACACTAAACAATATGTTGTGCCTTCATGAAACAACATAGACGAAGGGAGTCCGTTATGTCGTACTGTTTTGAAAAAATCTACATTGATGGTCAGTGGACTGACTCAGCGAACGATAAATTCATTGACATAGAAAACCCAGCCACTCTTGAACACTTCGCACGTGTACCCGATGGTAACTTTGTTGACATTGACAAGGCTGTTCGTGCCGCACATCGGGCGTATGAAAAGTGGTCGACAACACCACTTGCACAACGAACTTCAATCATGAAAAAGATGCTTTCAGTTCTAGAAAGTTACCAAGATCTCATTATTGATTTGGAAGTTAAAGAGTTAGGCGCTCCTATTGAGTTCACGACCAAAACACACTGTCTGTATCAATACACACGAATTCGTTCCTACATAGATTGTGCTGAAAAACTTGCGTTGCAAGAGTCCCTTGAACTAAGTCATGTTTACCGTGAACCGATTGGAGTCGTTGGCTGCATAACCCCGTGGAATTACCCCTTAGGACAGGTTATCCAAAAGGTCATTCCAGCTATTTTGATGGGCAATACCGTTGTGTTAAAACCGAGCCAACACACGCCACTGACATGCTATCTTCTTGTCGATGCATTTGAACGAGCCGGTCTTCCTGCCGGGGTACTCAACCTCGTCACTGGACGTGGCGCACAGGTAGGCGACGCCATTGCAACACACCCGCTAGTCGACATGGTCTCATTTACGGGATCAACGAAAGTTGGCATCCGATTAAGTCAAAGAGCGCTAGAGTCGGTCAAGCGCATCAGCCTCGAATTAGGTGGAAAGTCGCCTTTCATCTGGCTGCCTAGCGAAGACTACTCACCCGCTGTTAAACAACTTTTTGATTCCATCTTTTTAAATTCAGGACAAACATGCACCGCTCTGTCACGTCTTCTGGTTCCCGAAAAAGACCTCAAGGCAGTTGAAAAGCTGCTATTGGAAAACGTCAATGCCTATACCGTCGGTGACCCAACCGATGATGCGAATAAGTTGGGTCCTGTTTCATCAAAAGCGCAATTTGAAAAAATTGCCAGTTATATTCGTTTGGGACTTGAGGAAGGAGCAACATTGTTAACCGGAGAAATTCCAACCGATTGTTCTAAAGGTTATTACGTCAAGCCTACAATTTTCACTAATGTGAAAAATGACATGCGCATTGCTCGAGAAGAAATTTTCGGTCCTGTTCTTTGCGTAATTCCCTACAAAGACGTGGATGAAGCCATCTCAATTGCCAACGACACGCCTTACGGGTTAAACGCCGCTGTGTTTGGACCTAAAGATGAGGCTCTGGCAGTCGCTCACCGAATTCGGGCAGGCAACGTCTATGTCAACAATGGACCTCGCGATGTCACGGCTCCATTTGGAGGTTATAAACAAAGCGGTATCGGTCGCGAAGGAGGTTACGCTGGTTTGTTGGAATTTACCCAACAAAAAGCGATTTTTGATCATTGCACCTTCTGAAGCAAATGAGAAACAGGTCACCAACATGGTGGCCTGTTAGTTTTTTGGGAAAAAGTCGGTTAGATCTTTCTCGGGCTTAGTCGACAAGGAACCCACCACAAAAGCGATAATTGCCGCCACCAGTGCCGGAACCACGCCATGCCAACCGCCCAGGGGCAAGTCCAGCAAACCCGATGTCAAATAAAATCCCAAACCCACCACGATTGAGCTCCAGGCCCCAGCCTTTGTTGCTCTGGACCAAAATAGTCCGCCAAGTAGCGGACATAAAAACGTCACTTCCAAACCGCCAAAAGCGAAAAGATTAATCCACGCAATAAGATCTAACGGATAAAGTGCCAAAAGCAGCGCCGTGAATCCCAACAAGAAAGTACAAGCTTTTGCCCGTCGTTCTAACTGCCCCGCCGCAAGAGGCTTCGCTCCCTCAAACCGTAAGAACAAATCTTTCACAATCGCAGAAGATGCTCCGATCAATAAAGAGCTGACCGTGGACATGGTTGCCGCCAAGGGTCCAATGAGCGTGATCCCGGCTAACCATGGAGACATATGCTGAGAAATAAAAAACGGAATCATCGCATCAGTATTTCCCTTAAACGAGTCAGCTTCGGGAAGAACCCCTCTAGCCAAAAAGCCCATCATCGTCATACCGATCATCAACGCTCCGCAAACAATCGTCCCCACCAACATGGCGATATGCAGGTCATCACTGCGCCGATAGGCCATGCAGCGGATTGCCGACTGCGGAAGAGCAACCGTCGCAAAGCCCACCAAAATCCAAGATGAGAAAAGAAGAGTCCATGGTAAATCACCCGCGGAAGTGATCTCGAACAAGCCCAGTTTCTCACTTTGATCAATAAAAGTAATTTTTCCAATCAGCGCCTCATAGCCCCCCGCTTCGTTGATAAGGCTTAACCCTAACAGTCCCATGCCAACTAACATCAAAATCGCGCAGGCAGTGTCTGTTATCGCCACAGCCCGAAATCCTCCCAGTGTTGTATAAAAAAGCACGACAACACTAAAAAGGAGAAGTCCTTTTGAGTACGATAAGCCGGTTGCTTGTGAAAAAATTTGTGCGCCACCGATTAATTGCCCCGTCATCATCGCAGTAAAAAAGCTCAGCATCAAAAGTGCCATCACAGCAGCCAAAACGTCGCTCTTGAAGCGAGCCGCGATCACATCCATGATTGTCACGGCATTCAAACGTCTTCCAATCAGCGCTAACTTGCTACCTAGAACCCCCAATACCAAAAAACCCGTGATAATTTGCGGCGCAGCAAATGCGACCCAGCCCAAACCATATTGCCAAGCCAAGCCAGGACCTGAAACAAACGAACTGACCGAACCATATGTTGCGACCATACTCATTGCCAAAACAAAGCCCTTTAACGTCCGGTCTGCTAAAAAATACTCTCCGAGAAATCGAGCGGGTGCCTGTGAGCGAACAAACCAAGAAAGAAAAAACAATAGAAAAAAGAAAAGAAGGATCGGGACAAAAATGCCAACCATTACGAGCGCCTCTGTTTATCCGATTCTGCTTGAGCGCAGTTCAAATCAATGGGGTGAAAGAAACATTTGACGAGAATACAAACAACGATAATGGAAAAAAAGTACCCAATGACGCATGAGAGCCAAAACCAAAGCGGAATGCCCCACCAGTTCAATAGGCTGTCGTGCGTTAAATACACGCAACCCCAGAAGAACACGGTGATCATTAGCGCTGCCAAAACACTGTAAAGCGCTTGGCGGTTTGCCTCTGACAAAGCTCGAGAATAGGCTAAATCTGACAATGAAATTCCTTAAAACAAGTTTGTATCGACCTTAGGTCGATACAAACGATAATTAATAAACTTTCGCAGCCTCAACAAAGCGTTTAAGTATAGCAAGATTTTCCGAATGCTCCAGATAAATTCGTTCGGGGTGCCATTGCACAGCCATTAAAAACGACCCCTCAGGGGCCCAGACCGCTTCAACAATTTGATCAGTGCTTGAACAAGCCATGAGCTTAAGTGCCGGAGCAACTGTTTCAACAGCCTGATGATGATAACTATTGACAGTGAAATGGGCCTTGCCAACGATATCCATCAACGGCGTGTCTTCAAAAATGTCCACCTCATGCATGCTCGGTACGGCGGGAGGACAATAGCGATGTTCCGTTTCCGTCTTCACTTGCGTCGGGATGTCCTCGATGAGTGTTCCCCCCAATGCAAAATTGATCATCTGCATGCCTCGGCAAATACCAAAGACCGGCATCCCCATTTCGTAGGCGGCGTGAAAAAGCGGAATTTCAACCGCATCGCGAATTTCTGCGGTCGTCAGGCACCTCGCCGGATCTTGATACGGGTAGTTCGTTGTTGACATATCCTGACCACCGGTAAACAAAATTCCACGGCAGTGAGCAAGCACCTCTTCACGAGCCTCGTCACTAGCGTTTAGCGGTAAGACCATTGGCATACCGCCAGCAGCCCAAATAAGCTCCAGATAGTTTTGCCACATCCAACCGCACTTTTTCTCACCGTCCCAAAGCGAAGTCACTCCAATCAAAGGACGCATATACCTTCCCTCCGATAATATCATCCCCAAAAGAGCGACACTCTTTCGGGGATTGTTTAGGATGATCACTCATTGATACAGACTGCTTTAAATGGTCTGTATCTATGACAAAAATGATTTATGCCATCTTAGGCAGGATCGGCTCTTCACCTTCAACGCCAACCAACGCCAAAGCGGATAGCGTAATCAATTGCGGACCCTTTTGCGTATCAACCATTTCAAAGAATTCTTTGAGGTTGTGCGCATTTTCTGCATAGCCACCCGAGCACAAGCACGTTGAGGGGATATTGGCACTCATCGGCGCGTTCGCGTCGGTTGAAGAGCGGACGTATTGCGTCAACTCAATGCCCAATGTCTTTTGAGCGCTGCGAGCCACTTGTAAAACCGGGCAGTCATGCGGACGGGTACCGGCCGGACGGTCGCCGATAGCGGTCTTCGTGACTTTGAGCAAACGTTCCGGAGCTGTCACGGCCCAAGAAGCATTTTCTTCGGCAACGGCTTCGTCAAATTTTTCCAAAATCTCTTTTTCGATAGCAAGTAAGCACGTGTTATCGAAGCTTCGCATATCAATTTCCACTTCGCAGTGAGCCGCGATGGAATTAACAGTCGTGCCACCTTTAATCGTTCCAACGGTCCAAGTGGTCTTTGGATCGGCAGCAGGACGCAAATCGGCGAACTTAGTGATGGCGGGAGCCATTGCGTGAATTGCACTCGGGGTCTTGCCATATTCCGCGAAACTATGTCCACCTAAGCCGTCAATGCTCACACGCCAGCGGTGAGAGCCAGTCGCCCCGTAAAGCACACGACCCACATCGGTCGAATCCACTGCAATAAAACCATCGATCTTATTGTTTTTCACCAAATGTTTGGAACCCCGAATATCGCCGTTACCTTCTTCGCCAACCGTTCCGACAAACCAAATATCACCTTCGGTTTTGATACCCGCTTCTTCCAAGCCACGCAACACTTGCAAAATCGCGCGAAGTCCGCTGCAGTTATCACCGATACCCGGAGCGCTATAACGGATGCCATCTTTTTTAACCGTGACGTCTGTGCCTTCCGGAAAAACGGAGTCCATGTGAGCGCCTAAAACGAGAATCGGGCCGTTTTCGCGAACACCCTTGCGAACACCAATCACGTTGCCGATTTCATCCATATGAACATCGCTCAAGCCGTAGTCCTTCATGCGTTGCATCACGGAGCGGGCTCGAGCCTCTTCTTTAAAGGTCGGCGCAGGAATCTCACACAGCTCAACCTGCTCATCCATTGCGCGTTGCACATCACGTTCGGCAATTTCCAAAGCTTGGCGCACTTTAGGTAACTGTGCCACCTTTTGCACCTGAGCCAATACCGCTTCACTTAACGCGGGAAGTTCTTTTGCCATCAAAGTCTCCTTTCTCTATCAATCTTTTCGGAGGAATAGCCTCTTAGCCGACGTAAGCTTCCGAAAGATTTGCAACACGGGGTTTTCCCCGAACAAACATAGTGTTAGCAGTTTATTTTAACTTAGCGCTTTGTTAACTCGGAGGATCATTTTTGCGCAAAGTTATTGTTTGCACAATTATTTTTGAGACAATAGATATTGCACCTGCCGCGCGATCCGTTCACAATCCTTGATATGAGCCAACCCTAAGTAACGTAATGCAGAATACCCCACAGCAACGGCGGCCGCCTGTCCGACGATCGGCATCCAGCGAGAAGCTTGCTTGGCACTCATCCGAACTCCAACGCTTTTCAGCAAACCAATCGCAAGCTGCGAGCTCACTATCTTGCCTGCCAATGTCGTTCCAACCCAATTAATGGCCTCGTACGCAATCAGTTTTTGTGTGCTCGGGAGTTTTTCAATTTGCTGCGGCGTCAGGCAAAATTCTGCGTTTATGCGATCAATCATTTTCACCATGACAGTGACATCCACGAGCATATCAACGCCCGGCACAGGAATAAGCGTCGCGCCAGCCGACATTAGCGCCTGTTTAGCAACATGGCGCCTTGCTCGTTCAGCCGCAGCCGCGATTGCCTCTTCGGCAGTTGGAATGGTCAATGGATAATTGGGCATAAAAAACGTAAGGAAAATTTAATCGATTCGCTTTAAACTTGCGCTCTCGTTTGGATTTTAGGATAACTTTTCCCATTTTTCTTTCATGCACTTACTCACTTTAGGCTTAAACCACACGACAGCACCTCTCACAATACGTGAACGCGTTGCTTTCGGTCCGGATGAAATTGCTGCAACCATCAGCAAGATCTTGTTGCGCCTATCAGGTGTCGAATCCGGTGAAATTTCTGAAGTGTTGATTTTGTCAACGTGCAATCGAACAGAACTTTATGTCGCCTGCGAAGATCCCGATCTAGCTCAAGGCGCTCTTGAAACTTTCCTTGCTGAAGAGAAAGGTCTGCGACTTACGGAGCTAACTCCTCATACTTATGCGCTTATTGACAACGAGGCCGTGCGTCACGCATACAGCGTTGCCAGTGGGTTGGATTCCATGGTCCTTGGCGAGACCCAAATTGTTGGTCAAATGAAAAAAGCGGAAAAAGCCGCTCGCTCGGCCAAGGGATTGGGGCTCATGCTCAATACGCTTTTTCAACGCACCTTCAATGTAGCTAAGGAAGTCCGAACGGCAACAGAAATCGGTGCCCACTCAGTTTCAATGGCTTCGGCTGCCGTGCGCCTTGCCAACCGCCTGTATGGGGAACTCACCGATCTAAACGTGCTCTTTGTTGGCGCCGGTGAAATGATTGAACTTTGCGCCGCACACTTTAGCGCTCAAAACCCCCGCTCAATGACGATCGCCAATCGCTCCCTTGATAAGGGAGAGGCACTTGCCGCTCGATTTGGGGCGGCGTCAATGAAATTAGCTGATCTTCCGAACCGAATCGCGGATTTTGACATTATCGTGTCTTGTACCGCGAGCGCTTTACCCATCATCGGCCTCGGAATGATTGAAAGAGCCATCAAGGCCCGTTTGCACCGCCCGATTTTCATCGTGGACCTAGCGGTCCCTCGCGATGTGGAAGAGGAAGTCGCCCGATTGGACGACGTGTATGTGTACACTGTCGACGATTTGGGACAGGTTGTCCAAAGTGGCAAGGCGGAGCGTCAAGCCGCCGTCGTTGAGAGCCAGGCAATCATTGACCGCCATGTTCGAGAGTTCTCCGACTGGTTGCAAGCGCGTAGTGCTGTACCAACTATCGAAGTCATGTGCTCGAGGGCACAAGAATTGGCTCAAAGAGACCTTCTGATCGCCAAACGGCACTTAAAACACGGGGCCGACATTGATAAAACACTCGATCGTTTCGCCCACGACTTGGTAAAAAAATTGCTTCATGACAATCTCACGCTTTTAAAAGACGCTCATAACCTGAGCGCCACAGAACGTGATCACCTTTGCCAGGCTTTTAAGCATTTCTATCTCGAAAGAAAACGTTAGGCGAAGCCTTTTCGCCAATAATCTTCAATCTTTTTACAAGTAAAACGATCGACGCATGCTATCATGCGCCAGTCAATTTGTTGTTTCAAAAGAATTTATTAGGAGACTCCTGTGAAAGAGTCCATGCGTAGCAAACTTAATCAACTCGGTCGGCGCCTGGAAGAAATAGATGCCATGCTTGCCGCACCCGATGCCGCCAATGACATGAATCGTTTTCGCGATTTATCGCGAGAACGGGCGGAAATTGAACCGGTCGTCGGTAAAATGAAAGACTACGAGTCCACCGAGGCCGATATTGAAGCAGCTCGTGAGATGCTTGACGACGCCGATATGCAAGACTTTGCCCAAGAGGAAATTGATAAAGGCAAACAACATCTAGAAGATCTCGAAAAAGAGCTTCAGATCATGCTGTTACCCCGGGATCCAAACGACAGTAAAAATATTTATCTCGAAATTCGTGCCGGCACAGGTGGCGATGAGTCAGCTCTGTTTGCCGGTGATTTGCTGCGAATGTACACCCGTTATGCGGAACGTCAGGGATGGCAAACTGAGATTGTTTCTGCCAGCGAGAGCGACTTGGGCGGCTATAAAGAAGTGATCGTCCGCATCATTGGTGACGGAGCCTATTCCAAACTCAAGTTCGAAAGCGGTGGACACCGCGTTCAGCGCGTTCCAGAAACAGAAAGCCAAGGACGTGTTCATACCTCAGCCTGCACCGTCGCTGTATTGCCGGAACTTGATGAAATCGGCGAAGTTGAAATTAATCCGGCCGATTTGCGCATTGATGTCTATCGTGCTTCAGGAGCCGGTGGTCAACATGTTCAAAAAACAAATTCAGCCGTTCGCATCACGCATATTCCAACCGGCACCGTTGTGGAGTGTCAGGATGAACGTAGTCAGCACGAGAATAAAGCTCGTGCCATGAGTGTTCTCATTTCACGTATTACGGCCAACGAAATTGCAAAGCAACAAGCTCAAGAGGCGAGCACGCGCAAAAGCTTGGTGGGCTCGGGCGATCGCAGTGAGCGCATTCGAACCTACAACTATCCTCAAGGGCGCGTGACCGATCATCGCATCAATTTGACACTCTACAAACTGGATTTCATCATGGACGGAGACCTGGATGAAATCATCACAGCGCTCACCACTGAGCACCAAATTGAGCAACTGGCCAACCTTGGAGAATAATTCTGTGACCACCATTGCCCAAGCGCTCGATAAAGCTTATCGATCAATTGATCGGTTTGAAGCCAAGTTGTTGTTGGCCACGCTCTTGGGCAAAGGACGCACTTACCTGATCACACACGATCAGGAAGTGCTGGATGAGCAAACCTTGGATTTATACGAGAATTTGATCCGACGGCGTCAGAAAGGTGAGCCCATTCCCTACATTACGGGAACCCAAGAATTCTACGGGCGACCGTTTCGCGTCAATCAAGACGTGCTGATTCCCCGACCGGATACGGAAACTCTGATTGAAACAGTCTTATCTTTATCAAAAAAGCATCCTATCCGCACCCTTTTGGACATGGGCACCGGATCCGGCTGCATCGCCATCACTTTGGCGCTTGAGTTGTCGCACACACAAGTTACTGCCAGTGATATCAGTCAAGAAGCGTTAAGCATTGCAAGAGAAAATGCCGCTGCGTTAAAAGCCCCGGTGCGTTTTTTTGAGAGTGATTGGTTCGAATCTATTCATGAATTGACGCTTTTTGATGTGATTGTCAGCAATCCCCCATACATCCATCCCTCGGATAACCATCTGTTAAACCTCACCTATGAGCCGGCTTCTGCGCTAACGGACGGCGTTGACGGCTTAAAAGCGATTGAAAAAATTATTCAGGGCGCGCCTGGGCATCTCAACCGCGCAGGCTTTTTATTACTTGAGCATGGTTGGGATCAAGCTCAAGCCGTTCGCAGTCTTTTCAATTCCAACCTATGGGAAACTCCACAAACAATTAAAGACCTAGCCGGCAACGATCGTGTAACAATGTCCCGGCTTCGCTCTTAATTGCTTTGTCATACTTCATGTCATTTTTCCCATTTATCATGTCATCTTTTTGTCATAAAACTCTTTAATTTCTTTCTAAAAAAAGGGAATAACCCTTTGAATAATTGTTGAATATTGTAATTTTTCCAACTTGCCCCTCCCTTAAATAAGTGTAACAGAAATATCACGATTTAACGGCATTCATGACACATTGACTCTTCAAAATACGGCTTCGAAAGAAATTACATCTCTTACCGAAGCGTTGTTGACTTCGGACCTTCTAGTCGTTTTGGAGTCTAATTTATGTCTCAATACCGAAAGATTGTTGTTGCAACCCTGTTGGCCGCCTGCGGTTTTACAGCCCAATCGACTTGGGCCAGCGCCGATCACATGGTAGTTGCCATGCCACAGCTACCGCCAACCGTTGAACCGCAAGGCGTCAACAACAATGCGATTGATCGTGTCGTCTCTTCAATTTACGAAACACTAATTCATGCTAACCAACAAACCGGTGCGCTTGAACCGGGGTTGGCAGAATCTTGGAAGCGGATCTCGCCGGAAACTGTTGAATTCAAATTGCGAAAAGGCGTTAAATTCCACGATGGCACGGACTTCACCGCCGATGACGTTGTGTTTAGCTTCGGACCAGAACGCTTTTCCGGAGAGAAAGCACCGGGACGGGCTGCGGCTTGGGAGTTCTTAGGAGGTCTAAAAGAAGTTAAAAAGGTGGATGATTACACCGTTCGCGTCACGATGAAAACGGCCGATCCCCTAATTGAGCGTCGCTTCTCCGCTCGTATGTCCGAAATTATTTCCGAAGACGGTTACAAAGCTGCCGGCAGCTGGGAAAACTGGATTAGGAAGCCGTCGGGCACCGGTCCCTATAAGATTGACTCCTTCAAAACCAGCAACCGATTAGACCTCACCCGATTTGACGGCTATTGGAATCAAAAGGCCCCCGCGACCAAGTTAAGTTTTGTTGAAGTCCCAGAATTGTCCGCACGTGTGGCGGGACTTCGCTCTGGAGAATTTGACCTTATCACCGAAGTTCCTCCGGACCAAATTAAGCCCTTGTCTTCGGATGGTCGCGTTGACGTCGTCGGAGGCCCGATTGATAACATCTACGGTCTAATTTTCGATAATAAGTCATCCAAGGTCATGCAAAGCAAGGAATTACGCCTTGCAATTTTGCACGCCATTGACCGCGAACTGCTCGTGCAAGCCCTTTTTGCCGGCAAAACAACGACTGCCGACAGTTTCCAATCCAAGACATTCGGTGACCTTTATATCCCCGAGTTGAACCAAAAGCTCTACGATCCCGAAAAGGCCAAGGCGCTTATCAAAGCCTCCGGTTACAAGGGAGAACCGATTGTCTGGCGTATCCAAACGGGCTATTACACCTTAGAGATGACAGTCTCTCAAGCGATTGCCGCCATGCTTAAAAATGTCGGCTTAAACGTTGAGATCCAGGTAAAAGAAAACTGGTCTCAAGTAGAAGCCGCCGGTCCGGACCGCATGATCAACAACGCGTCCTTCTCGGCCTACTTCCCCGATCCTGCCTCCCAACTCTGGCGTCGCCTAAAGCCGGGCACCTCTTGGGATACGATGGGCTTTTTGGATACCTCCTCGCCCGAATACAAGCGCTTTGCTGAATTAGGCAAGATTCTTGAAACGTCCACGGATCCCGCAGCCCGTAAAGAAGCCTGGAAAGGCATGTTGGAGGCCTTCATGAAAGACCCGATGGCTTGTCCGCTTTACGCATTGCCGATGATTTACGCTAAGCAAAAGAACGTGAACTGGACACCGGGCATGGAAGGTCGCCTTGATTTGGGCGCCGGCAACCTTTCGTTTAAGTAGTCGTTAAACACAATCTCCGATGCTCCCGTCTTAAATCTTCAATGACTGAGACGGGAGCTTCGTTACATCATCTCCTCACGATTTCTATGCAAGACAACGATTCTCTTCTTCAGATCCGGGACCTTCATGTTTCGTTTGGTTCCGTTGAGGTTCTTCATGGCATTGATTTAGATATTCGGCCCGGAGTGATTCACGCTCTCATTGGCGAATCCGGTTCAGGCAAAAGCGTGCTTGCCCGTTCTATTTTAGGATTGGCGGGCAATAACTGCCGAACGACCGGCAGCATTCGTTTCCAAGGCAAAGAACTTGTTGGCCTCACTGAACATGAGTACACGACCATTCGTGGATCCGAAATTGCCATGGTCGTCCAAGATGCGATGAGCGCCCTAAATCCCATGCGCACCATTGGCTATCAACTGATGGAAACGATCGCCTACCGCCATCCGAATTATCGCGGTCAATCGGGGGCAACGGTTTTTGCCTCACATAAAAGCGATCTACATGATATTGCTCTCGAGTACTTAAAAATTGTCGGTATCACTGCCCCGGAAAAACGCATGACAGCCTATGCTCACCAACTTTCTGGCGGCATGCGACAACGCATCATGATTGCTTTAGCACTCGTCGGCTCTCCCAAATTGCTGCTTGCCGATGAACCGACCACCGCACTTGACGTGGTTGTTCAGCGTGAATTGCTCGAAGAAATGCGCGAGATTGTTTTAAAACGCGACATGTCCATGTTATTGGTCACCCACGATTTGCATCTAGCGCACGACACTGCTGACAAAGTGTCTGTCATGTATGCCGGCTACCTCCTTGAAGAAGGGCCTGTTGCAAAGGTTATTCCCAATCCTTCGCACCCCTACACCGAGGGCTTACTGGACGCGATGCCTGATATGAATAGTCAGCGTGGCACATTAAAACCCATTCCCGGTGAAATTCCCTCGCCAGATAAACTCGGCAAAGGGTGCCCGTTTGCGAGTCGCTGCTCACGGGCAACAGACGCTTGTCACACGATACTGACTCCGCTCGTTGCCATTGATGACTCAAAAGATTGGACCAGCCGCTGCCAAAAGGCTCATGAAGCAGACTCAACGGAAGTCGCCAAAGCACTCGACGATGCCGCCAATATGCAGGCGATCGCCAACACGGACAAATCGGACTTTTTAGAAGTCATTGATGCTCACATTCGCCGCCACTGTTACGTCTCCCGTCAAGGCTTTTTCGGCAGAAAAAAACCTTGGGATGTTCTTCAAGACATTGAATTGCAGATCCATACCGGAGAAGTGCTTGGGTTAGTGGGAGAGTCGGGTTGCGGCAAATCCACACTGGCGAGGTTGCTCTTAGGACTTCAGAAGCCCACTCAAGGAGTGGTTCGCTTCAAAGATGAAGAATTTCCAGAACCACGATCAACCGCTTGGCGGGCTCAGCGCGCCTCCATGCAGATGATCTATCAGGATCCTTATGGCTGTTTTGACGCCCGTATGCCCATCGTGGAACAAGTCGCTGAACCTTTGATGATCCACCAAGGCCTCACTCACGAAGTTGCCGTGGAAAAAGCAAAAGTTGTTTTAAAAGCGGTTGGAATGCCTGAGCACCACGTCACTCGTTTGCCGGGCGTCATGTCGGGCGGTCAGTTGCAACGCGCTGCCATTGCGCGGGCAATTGCATTAAAACCCGCGCTGCTCGCTTGCGACGAACCGGTTGCTTCACTAGATGTCTCCATTCAAGCTCAAGTGCTCGAGCTATTAAACCGGCTGCGCCAAGTATCGAGAATGTCCATGCTTTTCGTCTCTCACAACTTGAACGTTGTGCGCTACATCTGCGATCGTGTCATTGTGATGTACTTAGGCCGCATCGTCGAAATGGGCGATGTTCAGGACATTTTCCAACATCCTAAACATCCGTACACACGACTGTTGATGGCTTCAACGCCTGGGGCCGATAGCCAAGTCATCCGCTTTTATCCCAAGGGCAGCATGCCCAGTCCAATTGATCGACCGAAAGGCTGTGTTTTCGCCAATCGCTGTCCGCTCGCAACCGACCGTTGTCGTGTTGAGGTTCCTGCACTCGTCAAAGAAGAAAATGGCCATGCCGTTGCCTGCTTTGCCGACAAGACCGTTGATCAATTACAGGCTCAAGAGGAGAATTTGTCATGTTCGCTGTAGCCCTTCGAATTGTCTTACGGGCACTCATCACACTGTTCTTGTTGACCGCCTGCGTGTTTTTCGCCCTGCATCTCACAGGCGACCCAGCCCGCATTATGTTGGGTGATGGCGCTGACGCCACAGCTTTGGCCGCTTTTAGAGCACAGTGGGGGCTGGATAAGCCTTTATGGGAACAGTTTCTCGTTTACCTTCAAAAGTTTGTCACTTTGGACATGGGAACCAGTTACATGACCGGTCTACCTGTCAAAGATGTTTTTATGAACGCCTTTTGGCCTACGATCGACCTCATGGTTCCCACGGCCATTGTCACGCTCTTAATTGGGATTCCTTCTGGGGTCATCGCAGCTTTGCACCGTAATCAACCCATGGACCGCGCCATGATGTTTATTTCGGTTTTCGGCTACGCTGTTCCGAACTTTTTCATGGGCGTTTTATTGCTCTTGATTTTTTCCATTTGGCTCGGTTGGTTGCCTTCTTACGGCAATGCCACGGGTTGGCACTACATCATGCCAATTATCACAATGGCAACTTCAGAGGCTGCGATTTTCTCTCGTTACGCGCGAAGCGCCATGATTGACTCGATGCGCCTGCCCTGTGTCAAAGCAGCCCGTATGCGTGGACTTCCGGAACGGCGGATCATCTGGTTACATGCCTTGCCCAACGCCATGCTGTCAATTCTGACGATCTTAGGTTTTTTCCTGGGAACACTGGTTGCCGGCGCTGTGATCACGGAAAATGTTTTCTCCTGGCCGGGTGTCGGTAAGTTGCTAGTCCAGTCCGTTGCCAATCGTGATATTCCAGTCGTGCAAACAATCGTTTTAGCTACCGGCGCGTCCCTTATTTTGGCCAACCTGCTTATGGACCTTTTAGCCCTTGTTGTGAACCCGCGCCTTCGTCGTGGCGATAACTAAGGAGTGTTTTCAGTTATGGCTCAATCAAATTCATCACAGAAAAAAAGCTCTCAGACTTTAGTTGTAGTGAGCGCAGTCTTTCTTGGTTTTTTCTTTATTTGCGGGCTTCTCGCCCCATGGGTGGCGCCTTACGATTTGGAGTACATGGACTTGACTTCCCGTCTGTTAATGCCCTTTAGCAGCTCTGCTCATATCCTGGGCACTGACGAGTTGGGGCGAGACGTCTTTTCGCGTTTGGTCTACTCTCTTCGTTTGTCGTTCTTATTAGCTATTGCCGGAACCATCCTTGGAGCTATTATTGGCACGTTCCTAGGCTTTCTGGCGGCTCGATTCGGCGGCATTGTCGATGATGTTGTCAATGCCGGCATTGATTTCACGGCGTCTCTGCCTTTTATCATTTTAGCTCTGACAATTTTGGCGTTTCTCGGAACCAACGTGACCGTGATCATCGTTATCATGGCTGTCTATGGTTGGGATCGCTATGCGAGATTGACTCGAAATCTAGCGCGCTCTGCCTACACGGAAGGTTACGCTTCCGCTTTGGAAGGCTTGGGCATTCCCACCTGGCGCATCGGTTTAAAACATATTTTGCCCAATATTGCCTCTGCGCTCGTCGTGAATATGACATTGAACTTCCCCGGCATGATTTTGTTGGAAACATCGCTCTCATTTTTGGGCGTTGGTGTCCAGCCTCCGATGAGCTCTTTAGGTACCATGCTTGGATTCGGACGAGATTATTTAACGACCGCTTGGTGGATTGCCGTTGTACCAGGTGTTGTCATTGTGATCTCAACTTTATCCATGTCAATTCTCGGTGACTTTGTTCAACAAAAATTAGAGCCTCAAACAAGGTAAAAACGAAATGGCAACAAACTCTACTAAATTCATCATCGTGGGTTTTGACGGGCTACGCCCCGACTGTGTCGAAAAAGACATGCCCAATTTAAAGCGTTTTATTTCGAGTAGCCACCGTTGGAACAATTACCTCGCGACGTTCCCAACGGAAACTTATGTCAATCACCCATGTATTTTTTCGGGCTTTCGCCCTAATCGTCATGGAGTGATCGCCAATGCCTACTATGACAGGCGGCTTTCAGGTGAAAAAAGCATTTTTAGAGGCAATCGTGTTGATTCAATTCTCACGCACGACACACTTGATAACGGCGCAATTAGCGTTCCCAGCCTTGGAGACCGATTAGGTGCCGCAGGCAAAACCATGCGTGTTATCTGCGCCAATTCCTCTGGTAGCACACGCCTGCAACATATGCACGCCGATCGCTACCCCGGTCATTTAAACTGTTGCGTGCATGACCTTGGCTTAACCATCCCGGCCTGCGAACGTGAAGTCCTTCAATCCAAATGGGGAAATGGTGTCCCTCTTCGTTTCCCGGATTTTGACGGGACAAAACTATTGACTGACATCTTCTTTGAGTATGAATTGCCTCGAGGACTAGCCGATGTCACGGTTTTGTGGATCGGCGAGCCTGACCATTCGAGCCATGAATTTGGAATTTTCGACGAAAGAACTGTCCAAGCCAGACGTAATGCCGATGACGCTTTTGGGAAAATCCTTCACTGGTGGGAAAGCGAAGGGCAACAAAAAGGCTTCCAATTGGTCACCATGTCGGATCACGGCCATGGTGAAGTGGTGAAACATTATGATTTGACGAAATATCTCCGTCAAAAAGGTTGGAGCGTGCTCACTGGACAAGATATTCGGGAAGGGAAAAACATCGCTGAAGCGGATCTCATCATGGTGGGAACCTATGCGCTGGGGCTATGGCTTACCCAACCAACGGAAAAACAGTTGGTTGCCCTACGAGATGATCTTATGCAGTGTGACGCTGTCGGCTTGATTTTCTCGCAACCCGATCCAAAAGATCCCACGGCCATTGTTGGACGAGTGGCTGGCACTTTCTCTGAATCCGTCGTTTTTTCTGACAACCTAAGAGGACCGGATCTGCGTGTTGTTTATTTAAATAACCCACGTAGCGGAAAACTCATCATGGCCGAAGAGTTGCCGTTGGGAGCTGGCAATCACGGAGGGCTCTTACCTCAGGAAATTCATTCCGTGCTTGCTGTTTCCGGCAACGCATTCACCGCGGCGGCTTCTCATTCAGAACCTGCTGGTCACGATGATTTTGCGGTTACGGTTATGCATCTTTTGGGACTTCTCGATAATGAACTCTCGCTAAAACCCATACCATCAGCCCGACTGCTCACTGAAGCATTGCCCGGACAGAATGACAATGAGCAACCCGTCAAAGAAAAATTGCGATTAGAATGCGGCGCGTTTGCTCAATACATCGAACGTGTCCACTACCGGGGACAGACGTATGTCATTGAGGGTGCTCGCGACACTGAATTTGAAAACATTTTGAAATAGGACTGTCATCATGGTTGATATTGTGATTGAAGGTCAAGGCGCTCGCGCCTTTGCTGACCGCCTAACGGTCAAAAACATATGGAGAAAAGACAACGCCATCCGTCTATGTGACTTAAATACGGACTCGGACTGTGTCAACGATATTGTTGAGTCGGCCCGAGGCGCCGGACTGGATGTCAATGTTGTCAAGAGCGGTCTTTCAATTCGCTCATTTGGCATCTTGGCCCTTGACATGGACAGCACCCTCATTCAACTCGAGTGCATTGATGACATCGCCGAACAATACGGCGTCGGGAAAGAAGTCGCGGCCATGACTGCCAAAGCCATGGAAGGTCATATGGATTTCGCGGAATACCTGCGTGATCGGGTCAAACTTCTTGCCGGCGCACCGACAGCCATTGTCGATGAAACAGTCAAACATGCCATCTTGATGCCTGGGGCAAGAGAACTGATTAATTTCGTTAAATCCCACGGAATACACACCTATATTTTGTCCGGTGGCTTCAGTGACATTGCCCGAGCCGTTGCTCAAACGCTTCAAATGGACGGCTATTTGTGCAATCAATTGGTCATCGCTGACGGGAAACTGACGGGTGATGTCACCGGCCCCGCAGGAGGAGAAATTTTAGATGCGCACGGCAAACGTCGCGCCCTTGAAATGCTTAGTATGCTCCATGGACTCGATTTGTCTCAATCCATCTGTGGTGGAGATGGTGCGAATGACTTGGAAATGATTCGGGTTGCCGGCATTGGCGTTGCGTTCCATGGCAAACCCATTGTGGCAGCGTCAGCCCCCTACCAAATTAATCATGGCGGCTTGGACACATTGATTAACTTCTTTATAGAAGCTTGGACTAAGGCAGAAAAAGCCTAAAAAATGCTTCTCTCACCCCGTCAGGCTAGATCTGACGGGGGGCCCTAAATAAAATATTCGTTTTCTCGAATGACATCCATGTACTTGGAAAGCATCGCTTCGGTTGCCTGCTGAACCGGCGCCGGCAATGCTTTCGCACCCTGGGTGCAAATTCGAATACAACGCATGCACATAATGCAAACATTCGGATCGGTGTTCGATGGATCCCTCGGATCAATCGCTTGGACCGGACATTGTCTGACACAAAGGCCACAGTGGACACACTGTCCGATTAAAACCGGAGCAACAGGGGGCTTAGACCAACTGCGATAGGGGCGCTTACCAGGAACTGAAACGACATTGTCATCGCCGCGCTGCAATTTCTGTTTGGCAAAGCGGACAAACGCGGCAATGTTTTGTTTATCCAACGCATTGGGACGCCCTGCAGCCAATCGAGAAACAATGCTATGAGAAGCAACAATCGCGGCGCTTGCAAAAACAGTCCCTCCTTGCTGAGTCACAATATCATTTAATTCCAACAGAGCATCCTCATAGGCGCGGTTCCCATAGGTCACCACCGTCATCACGCGAGCTCCGTTAAATTGCAAAAGATTCAGCCGCTTTTGGACAATCGTCGGAATACGGCCACCATAAACAGGACAGGCAATCAGCACACAATCATCGGGAGAAAACGTTTTGGGTTTCAACTGAGGCGAGCTCAAATCAAAAAAAGCCTCTTGAGACCCCCAAGCCTCACAAATTACACGGACGACAGAAGCGGTGTTTCCTGTCGCACTAAAAACAACCGGCAATAAACGCATTATCCTCTCCTTTTTGTAGATCCTAATCCTCGCACATTTTCCAAAAAATCTTTATTTCACATTTCGTTACTTTTTCGAATTGACTTTGAGTTAAATCAAATATCATCCAAATTAACCACTAGTGGAAAACCCTTAAAAAGAGTAGATTGAAATTAAGGATAAAGCAATCCTGATGTTAAGCGAAGCGGCTGTTAAGCAGGTCGTCTCACTTAAGCAGTTTTTAGAAAACAACCTTTGTATGGAGATGATTATGCGTGTATTAGTCCCTGTTGATGGTGGTTTAGATTGCCGCAAAGCGATTGAATTTTTAACCTCTCGCAAGGCTTGGTTGGAAAAGGTGAATGCGACCGTTGAGTTGCTTTATGTCCAAAAACCGTACAACGAACACCCGACTGAAATCGGCGACTTCAACATGCAGGCCTATTATGACAAGCAAACCAATGAAGTGTTTGATCGTCTTGCAGAGGTCTTGAAGCAAGTCCCCTTTAAGTACACCAAGAAGATGTTGGTTGGTCACCCGGCCAAGTTGATTCCGGCTTATGCCGAAGAACATGCTGTTGACCTCATTGTCATGGGCGCTCGCGGATTAAGCCCGGTTAAGAACCTTTACCTCGGCTCTGTGTCGTTGGGCGTTCTCGCAAAGGCTCATTGCCCGGTGATGATTTGCCGTTACGCCGGTGAAGAAGTGACCCGCCCGACTGGCTGGAGGGTTGGTATCTCGGTGGACGGTTCCGCTTTTGGTCCAGCAAGCGCGGCCTTTGTCACCAAGAATCGCGAGTTCTTCGGTGAAGATGCCCACTTTGAAGTGATTAATGTCGCTGACTCGAACCGTACCCTTCCGATGGATTTGCTAGACCAAGGTGTCCTTGAAATCGATCGTGAATTGCCCGAGTTGGATCGTGAAGAGTTTGAAAGCGCTACGCATGAGACATTGGCAAAATTCAAAGAAGCGGGAATCGCGGTGAAACCGGTGTTCTTACAAGGCACGTTACATCGCAGCCTTGTTGAGTACGCCTCCAAGAATCTGGACATGGTTGTTATGGGTACCCACGGTCGTGGTGCTTTGAGTTCACTCGTGTTCGGTAGCTCAACCCGCGCAATGATCGCCGATACTCGTTTACCGCTTTTGATCATCCCCAAAAAAGCCTAACCGCTAACAAGAGGGCATAAGCGTCGGTCATGAGGAGTTTTCCTCATGACCGTTTCTTTTGCCCATCTTGACTGCTATAGTGATCCACGGTCTTGATTAGGAATCGGAAAAATATCATGCGAAAAAAAATAGGTATTGGGCTTGCCGGTTTTGGTGTCGTAGGACGTGGAATTTATGAGGTTTTAGCCGAAAACAGCCCTCTAATTGCTGCCCGAGCGGGCGCTGACTTTTCAATTCAACATATCGTTTGCCGTCATCCAGAGAGGGCTCAATCCCTTGTGGGTTCCACCATCCCTGTCGGGGATGATACTTGCGCCCTGATTGAAGACCCGAATGTTGACATTGTGATTGAGGTCATGGGGGGCATTGAACCAGCCAAAAGTTTAATTCTCGGAGCGCTTGAAAGCGGAAAATCCGTGATTACAGCCAACAAGGCGCTTTTGGCTCTTCACGGTAACGAAATTTTTAACTGTGCCAAAAATTTCGGCGTGAATGTGTACTATGAAGCGTCCGTTGCCGGTGGCATTCCGATCATCAAAGCGCTTCGGGAAGGGTTGTCAGCCAATCGGATTGAAAGTATCGTCGGCATCATCAACGGTACAACGAACTACATCTTAAGCGCCATGAGGGAGAGTGCGCTCACATTCCCGCAAGCACTCAAAATAGCCCAGGAAAAGGGTTATGCTGAAGCAGACCCAACATTTGATATTGAAGGCTTGGATGCCGGTCACAAAATCACTCTCCTTGCCTCATTAGCCTTTAACACGCCCGTGTGCTTTATGCCAGAAAACATGGAGGGCATCACACAAATCTCGCCTGAAGATATCGCCTTTGCTCAATCCGTTGGCTGTTCGATCAAGCTCTTGGCCATTGCAAAAAACTTAAATGGGCAAATCCAGTGCTGTGTTCACCCGACATTAGTGGACAATGATAACTTCTTAGCCCATGTTAACGGTGCAATGAACGGAGTCTTTGTACAAACCAATGCGCTAGGACCCAGTTTTTACTACGGTGCCGGGGCCGGTGGCAAACCCACTGCCAGCGCGGTCATTGCCGATCTCATTGACTGCGCTCGAGGAAATGCCCCAATCCAACCCGCACCCACAACAGAGGCTTTTTATTTACCGCCAAAAGAAATTCAATCTCAATATTACCTACGACTGACAATCAGCTCCAGCGAGCAATTGCAACGCGTGCAAAATTACTTTGAGGGCTTTGCGATTCCCATCGAAAAAGAAACGCTCTCTAATCAATGTTGGATGGTGCTGACAAAGCCCATTAAAGAAAACACCCTACAGTCACTGATCAGCAAACTTAACCAATTAGAAGACTTGGACAAACCGATAAAAGTCCTCAGAAAAGAATCCATGCTCATGGGAATTTAAAATGCGTTATCGCTTAGCCACAGAAGCAGATGCTGAAGTGCTGCTTACAATTTACGGTCAATACATCGAGACGGAAATCACCTTCGAATACCGCTTGCCCTCTCTTGATGAGTTCAGAAAGCGAATACGAGATATTCTTTTGTTTTACCCCTACCTTGTTGCCGAGGAGGATGGCAAGGTCATTGGTTATGCGTATGCGCATCGTCACATGCAACGCGAGGCCTACCAATGGAACGCCGAACTTTCCATCTACTTGGATCAGAAGGCCACATCAAAAGGAATTGGTACGGAACTAGCAAAAAAAATTATTGCCATACTCAAACTACAAGGCCTGCAAAAGGTCTGCAGTGGTATCACTCAACCTAACCATAAAAGCAATGGACTACATGAGAAGTTGGGATTTTATTTAATTGGCACATACCGTAACGCTGGATTTAAAGCCGGTCGCTGGTATGACGTCAGTTGGTTCCAGAAAGATATTGGCAAACATTTACCTCAACCAGAAAAGCCAATTTCACTATGCGAGTTAAAACATGAACAAATTGATCTGATTTTGAGTACTCCAATGCCATAAAAAAGAACTCACCGTCATAGCCGTTTGTCCTTCCTATGCGCCTAAATGGCTTTGGTGCCAACCGAGCCCAACTAGGCGCATATTGTTCTGTCACTCGCATTCCATTACTTGTCACCCGTAAACGAGTTTCCCACATGCGACAAACTCAATAGATCTCCCAATTGATTACGAAAAAGCAGGCGTGGAAAAATGAAAAATGCGCGGTTTTTACTTCCGCGGGTTTTAATTCGGCAAAGCCACGTCACAGATTGAGCAACAAGCTGACATGATGCCAAGCCACTGAACCAATCGTTAGACCATCACCGATGAATGATGTTTGGTCATCAGATGCTTAAAAAATGAGACGGAATGTATAGTTTTCAGACATCGGCTTGTTTTGATCGGAGATTGTCCACAATCCCTTTAAAATCAGGCGACTGAAACGAAAAAAGCACACAACATAATTTGTATGCTTTTTTGCGTTGATGGTGCCCAATGACATAGGCGGTGGTGCCCGATGACATAGGCGTGGTGCCCGTTGACCGAGGAATTTATCAATAAAAATCACATAGTTATCGCAATTTTAGGCCAAATTATGTCGATTGCTGTGGTTTGGCTTGATGTTGCAATTTGAAACAAGATTGCTGCTAATTAATCATTCTGCCCGCTGTTCGAATTGCTTTTTTGAATCCATGGACTCGAACAGTGACCAATCACATTGAAGAACTTCCTGTCAATTGCAAAGCTTCAAACAAGCTCAAACTTTGCCATCTTCATTTACCTACTGCAATAAGAGGCTTGGGCAACTTCCCCTGCACTACCCAATTAGAAAGCGTCTTCGGGTTTCGAACCCACAGATTTTACAGGCTTGGTATTTATCCAGATGATAGAAGTTTTTATACCAATCCTCTGGAACGTGTGCCTGATGTTTTTTTCTAAGATGTGCACCACACGGTACCCATAATTGATTTAATTACAGATACCGTACTATTAACGTGAAGTAAAAATAGTTAACAAACTGTCGCGTAGCAAACTTGCTGAGTTTCAAAAATTAGTTTGAGACGGCGAGTGCTACGCGCCATCTTTTTTTATATTGCTCCTTAGGTGCCTTTAACTTATCAATAATTATCCTTTAGAGCAAAGGTGCAGGCCGACAACACCAACGATACATACTCCAATAAAAAAAATTTGTCCCTTAGTAAGGCTTTCATTGAAGAGTAAAGCACCTGCTACGAGTACACCAACAGCACCAAGCGTTGTCCAAATGGCATATGTGAGTCCTGAAGGCAGAGTCCTCATCACACACGCTAAAAGATACATGTTCGCACAAGTGAGAGCTATAGGTATAAGTGCAAAAAATCGACTAAGTGAAAAGTAGGATAATGCTTTGAGGCTGCATCCCCAAGCGATTTCAGTCACAACAGCGACCATCAACAGAGCCCAAGTTGAAAGCATCTTGAATTTCCTTTATTTTGGGCTCATGATGAAATATCCCTTCTGTCTGCATGGAAACCCACAGATGCAGGCAGAAGCGAGACGGTTACGAACTCCCATCAGGCGTGCTCATTTTAACAAATCTCTGCTTGAAGTTTGACCGCTTGATCATCACTTCTGTTTTATTCTTAAGTGGTAGTTTGTTAATTATTTTTATTTCGCCTTAATAAATTGCACTTTAATCCGATTACTCGTCTGGATTAATGGTGTTGACAAACGGCCAGGGGCCGCTGAAGTCACTCTGGAAAGGCAGTTGACCGAAATGAGTCACCCAACCATCTTCCAAGAAGGTATGCATCGCATAGCCCGGCGTTTCAAATACAAATTCATCACCACCTTTAGGCGTCAAGTCCAGGAGCATTTGCAGCGAAACGGACGGAGCAGTCACAACGACAGTTCCTGTCTTTGTTAAAGTGGTTACTGGACGGTGTAGGTGCCCCGTGCACATGCGCACATTCTTGTGGCGTTTCAAAATGTCTAGAAGACGCTCAGCGTTACCAAAGGGCTCATCCATGTAACCCATTCCAGGTTTGACCGGTGTGTGATGTGAAAAAACCAACGTCGGTTTGTTTACTTTTTCAAGTTCAGTTTCCAACTTATCTAACACCGCATCGGGCACAGCCCCCCAGTGAATGCCCGGTTGCAACGTATCCAAAAGAAATAGGAAGTAATCACCCAAGTCCACAGAAAAACTTAAATTTTGCTCACTGAAATAACCGGGGCAGAAAGAACTCAACGATTCCAAAAACGGTTTTCTGCGATCGTGATTACCGGGAACCATGAAGCTAGGACGACCCAGTGATGAAAATACCGCGCGAATCAGATGGTAGGCATCAATATTGCCGTCACAACTTAAGTCTCCGGTTACTACGATGGCCTCATATTCACTTTCATGATGTTTAAGCCATTCGGTCAATTCAATCATGCGGCGAGCCGTGTTGGCCTTGGCATAGGCCAATTTCCCAACCGGCTCAACGTGCAAATCGGAAATATGCAAAATAGGTTTCATTTTTACCCCTTAAAAACCATTAAGTCCTCAGCCCCAATTGCCAAATAGCCCTCGCAGCCCGACTGAATGTCTGGCGAGATCTCGGTCATATTCACTTTAACCAACTTCCCGGCCTGCTCTTTGAGCTCTACAGAAATGCGAACAAAACTACCCATAAAATGAAAATCGCGAACAATCACAGGAATTTTCAGTTCATTGCAATGGTTAGCTCCGTTCGGACAAATCACTGTAGCTGCATCCGGACGGAAGAATGCTAAAACATCCCCATTCATTTCCTTTTCCAAACGATCCTTGCTACTCGCAGCCAACTTAGAGACTTCAATTTTCACATTACCAAAGTGCAGCATACCGTTTTCTAAACGACCGTGTAACTTATTGCTGTTACCTACAAAACCCGCAACAAAGTCCGTGCTCGGATTATCCCAAACATTCTTCGGAGTATCGGCCTGGTGGATCACACCGCCTTGCATAACAACGATCTTGTCACCCAAAACCATGGCTTCATCCTGATCATGAGTCACAATAACGGCGGTAATGCCTAATTGCTTCAAAATAACGGCCAGTTCTTCACGAACCTTGTGCCGCAAAAGTGCATCCAATGCCGTAAGCGGTTCATCAAGCAGTAGTACTCTCGGACGAATCGCTAACGCACGCGCTAAGGCCACGCGCTGACGTTGACCACCAGAAAGCGCCAAAACCGATCGATCCGCATAGGGCTCCAGATTAACGAGCTGAAGCATTTCCTTAACCGTCTCGCGAATCTTTTCAGGATTTTCCTTTCTGACCGTCAAACCGTAAGCTACGTTTTCTTCAACGGTCATATTCGGAAACAAGGCGTAAGACTGGAACATAAAACCGATTTGGCGTTTTTCTGCGGGCAGCGCGGTAACATTTTTGCCACCAATCCAAATTTCTGAACCTTCATCGGGCGTTTCCAAACCTGCGATCATTCTTAACAGCGTCGTCTTACCGCAACCGGATGGCCCCAACAAAACCGTTCGACAGCCGGCATCCAACGTTAGCGAAAATGGAGACAAAACCAAAGTTGAGCCGTAGTGCTTGCTCACATTTTTCAGTTCAATGGAGACAGATTCTTGCATTTGTCAATCATCCTTCACAATTCAATCGTATGACTATTTGCCCTTACGCATCTTGTTTAACCGCTCGGGCAACTTTTGCATCATCGAAAGAAGCGGCACAAGAATGACAAAGAAAATAAACGTGTAGGCGCTGCCGATTTCCAAGCGCATCGATGCATAGCTATCGGCCAAACCCACAGGCAAGGTCTTGGTGTACGGAGTTTGGAGCATCCAAGAAATATTGAATTCACCCAGTGACACAGTCACCACCATCAAAGCACCAGCCAAGATGCCGGGCATAGCAACTGGCACAACAACACGCCTGAACGTTGTCCAGGGATCTGCCCCCAGCGTTGAGGAGGCCTCCTCATACTGCGACAGCGGCTCAACCCGTAAAACAGCGGCCACGGAACGAACCATAAAGGGTAGACAGAACATCACGTGACCGGCTAACAGAAAGAAAATACTTTGACGGAAATAGGAAAAACCGCCCCAAATCAAAAGAATACCTAAACCAATAGCAAGCCCCGGCATGGACAGAGGCAAAATGAACGCCTCTTCAAGGAAAGCCGCCCACTTTTTTCGTTGTTCTCTTACCAACACCCAAGCGGCCGGCACGCCGATAATGACACAAATAACAAGCGCCATGAGAGCTAAAAGCAAGCTTCGCAAAATCGTGTCGCCATAAAGTTCGAGTACCTTAAAGAGCCACTGCGTGGTCAAGCCCGATTTCACACCTCTGAAGGCGTTCACTGTAAAGGCCGTGATCACCATCTGAACAACGGGCACCATCAAAAAGAGCAATGTCAACCCAGTCAGCGCCGCTTCAAATGTCGTCGCTCCATTCATCGGTTTCTTGTAACTGGACATTTTTACTACCCCCTTATGCCGCACCAGTTGTCGACGTGGTGCCGGAGAAACAACGCGCCGCTACAAGCATCACCCAAGTAATCAAACCCAACACAACCGAAAGCATAGCCGCTGAAGCTATATTGGCCGAAAGCGTGAATTCCGTGTAAATCGTGATCGGAAGCACATTAATATCCGTTGCAAGAGTAAAAGCCGTGCCAAACGCCCCCATTGATGTGGCAAAACACAAAGCACCCGTTGAGAAAAGCGCCGGCGTCAAGGCAGGAATGGTGACGTCTTTAAGAATCCGAAATGACGAAGCACCCAATGTTCGGGCTGCTTCTTCATACATCGGATCCATTTTCTTAGTGGCCGCCATCACCGTAGTCACCACGCGGGGAATAGAGAAGTAAAGGTAACCCAAGAAAAGTCCAATCATGCCGTAGGCAAAAACCAATTTGCCCATGCTTAAAGTTTGTGTCGCCGATCCGATCAGACCATTTCTGCCTCCCAGCATAATGATCATGAAGCCAACTACAACACCGGGAAACGACAGGGGCAATGTAATCAGCCCCACCACAGTGTCTCTACCCCAGAAACGGTGTCTTTCAAGAAAAAGCCCTGTCAGGCCTCCGACCACCAAACTAGCAAGCGTCACCACAATGGAGAGCAAAATAGTGGAAATAACGCTCGTGCTGTAACGAGGATTAGTGATTACTTCCAAATAAAGCCCTAAACCGCTTTCTGATGAAACTGAAGCCGGCAGTAATCGTAAAACCGGCAAAATAAAAAATGCCAGCAGCACGATTACTGACGGGATGAGATAAAGCCAAATCGTACGAGATTTCATCTTCTCTCATCCTTGATGGTTAACCTTTGGTGGCCTTCAAATACGCCTCGCCGAAAGCTTGCTGAATCGTGGCCATCTTGGCGTAGTCAATGCTCAAGACGCGTTCGTATTCAGAAGCCGGCAGGAACTTAGAGGCGGCAGAGGCAGGAATTTCACCCAAGACCGGGCGTAGGTAGTTTTCCGCCCAGAACTGCTGACCTTTTTCACTCAAGACAAAATCGATCACAGCCTGACCATTTTCACGGTGTGGCGCATTCTTCACCAAGCTCATGACGTAAGGAACCTGAATAGTGCCTTCCTTCGGGATCACAAATTCGATCGGGGCCTTGTCGGTGTACTTAGCACGGTAAGCATCAAAGTCATAGTCAAACAAGATGGGAATTTCACCGGACAAGCAACGGGCATAAGCAGTCTGTTTCGGAATGATCGGCTGATTGTTCAGAAGCTTCTTATAGAAGTCAATGCCGGGGGTGAAGTTATCCAACGTGCCCCCTAAGGCTTGGTTAGCCGCTACAGCACAAGCATAACCAACAAACGCAGAGGACGGATCCAAGAATCCGATCATGCCTTCGTACTTAGGATCCAAAAGATCCTGCCAGCTACGCGGCACCGGGATTTTGTCGAGAGCCTCTGTATTGACCATGAAACCTACAGTACCAGCGTGAATGGAAACCCAGTGACCGTCAGGATCTTTAAGATTAGCGGGGACTGATTGCCAGCCCTTACCTTTATAGGCTTCAGTAATTCCGGCTTTCTTTGCGTTGATAGCAAAAGAAATCCCCAAGTACATTGCATCTGCCACAGGATCTTTTGCTTCCGCGATTACTTGAGAAACAGCTTGACCGGAATTTTTGTTGTCGATTGGCACGCGTATACCGGTTTCTTTGGCGATCAATTCAAGCATGTTGCCCCAGCCGGCCCATTCGGCTGGTACGTTGTAGCAAATTGCCGTTTTTTCTTGAGCGAAAGCGCTCTTAGTCCAAGAACCAGAAGCCAACACAGCGGCGCCAAATATGGCCTTGTTAAAGTTACGTCTGTTGATCATTGTCATAATTTCCTCTTAATGTCTAACTCTTTTGGGAGAGGAGTCCAATGTAAAAACTCCTCTTGTTGAATCGATGAAAGAACAATGACAACTTGATGACAAATATCTTGAACTAGGTAGTTTTGTCTAGATATGTATTTAAATTCGCAGTGCTGTCCAAAATAAATTGTGCATTAAAAAAGAGCTCTATAAGAATCAATAGGTTAAAGAGATTCTAGAGCTCATTGCGAAAACATGCCCCTTCAAAAATCAGAATAGCCGTAATTGTTCTGGTGGTGAGGTATCTATCCAATTCACAGTGGGCGGATTATTTAACCAGTCGGCTCATTCTCGGTGAGTGAGAAAACTCAATCGGATATACCAAGCCAGAATCGAAAATCCCCACCGATACGATGAGGCCGCTCTAAGCACTTCCAAGAGCAGCAAAGCTATAGCAGCTGTCCAAATCTGAACGAGCACAGCATTTTGACTGGTACCCACAAAACTTTTGATTTTGAGGTTTTGTTTTAAGCGTCGGAAAAATTTCTCAATCTCCCAGCGATCCCTGTAAAGCCAGGCGATGTCTTTGGCTGAGTGTTCCCAATCATTAGTCACAAAGTCAAACCAGCGACCCGCTTCTGCGTCATACCATTGAACTAAGCGGAAGTTCTTTTGTTTGACCTTTTCATTGACCAGCTGTCCAACAAACTGAATGCAGTAGTCACCCCACTTTTCATCTTGACCGTCAAACTCTTTGATGACTCCCTTTTTCAAAGATGTTGTGACTGCCCCCTCTTTGAGGCGTGTGACAAAGGGAGTTGTTTGATCATCAAGCTGAGCAAAAAACTCATAATCCGAGTATCCCCTGTCCATGATGAGAATGCATTGATTGGTGGGTAGTTGCAGTGACCGAGCTAAGGCGATATCACTAACTTTGCCGTCAGTCATTACCATGACTTCGGGTAACAGAGTGTCGTTGTTTAGGATTGTATGAACCTTAATGCCGCCCTTGTGACGCCTGTACTGAGCTCAATTGAACCCGAATTTTCCATTAGACCTGAAGGGGACTTTTGAAGTATCATTTTTC
>ERZ779866.904-NODE-904-length-31819-cov-4.030916_pt1 | contig 31819 bp, 22 predicted proteins | sample MGYA00511248_ERZ779866 | MGnify/ENA primary metagenome ERZ779866 (study PRJEB29588, sample SAMEA2155758) | human gut metagenome | biome: human gut; feature: human-associated habitat; material: faeces | place: Denmark | collected 2008/2010 ... | reverse complement strand
ATCATCCACCACAATTATCACTGCATATTTTGACATTGGTAGAGGGGATTGGACTGCTAATAAAGGGTTCCGTGAAAAACTAGCTCGTTCAGTTGATGTTTATTTTAGTTACTTTGAGCGTCTGGCCGCACTTGAAAATGAGATGATTATTTTCACTTCTCCCGATTTGAAACCAAGGGTTGAAGCGATTCGCAACGGAAAACCAACAACGGTTATCGTTATCGATATAAAAAAGAAATTTAGATATATCAGAAGTCGTATCGAAAAAATTCAAAAAGATGAGTCGTTTACAAATAGACTTGAGCCTCGACAATTAAAAAACCCAGAGTACTGGTCACCAGAGTATGTTTTGGTATGTAACCTTAAGGCCTATTTTGTAAATAAAGCTATCAACATGGGCTTAGTGAAAACGCCTCTTGTTGCGTGGATAGATTTTGGCTATTGCCGTAAGCCAAATGTAACTCGAGGATTGAAAATTTGGGATTTCCCATTTGATGAAAGTAAGATGCATCTTTTCACTATAAAAAAAGGGCTTACTGTCACATCTCAACAACAGGTTTTTGATTTCATGATTGGCAATCATGTATATATTATTGGGGGCGCAATTGTTGGTTCACAGCATAAATGGAAAGAATTCTATAAATTAGTTCTGGAAAGTCAAAAAATAACACTAAATAATAACATTGTGGATGATGACCAGGGCATTTTTGTCATGTGCTATTACAAACGCCCCGATCTCTTCAACCTAAACTATCTGGGGAGAGGAAAATGGTTCGATTTGTTTCGCTGCTTCAGGAGTAACACTTTAGGGGCAAAAATGCAGGCGCTGAGAATTTTCCTTTCAAGAAAATAGGTTTCCCTCCATTAGTGGGTAGCGTTTTGATACCAACTGAGATAGGAAAAATGATGCTTTGGCATCATTTTTTCTTTTTATATCAATGCAGTAAAATCAATCATCATTATGCCCAGCCAAAACTGTACAGTTTTTCTACTATCTGTAGGTGTTGAGAGACATCAAGTTACACGTTATTTATCCTGAATTTTGCAGAAGTGTTAACGCGTCATCTCGTCGCGACCTATAAGTTTGGGTAATATGTGCTGGAATTTGCCCTGTCTGGAGAATCGCAATGCGTGGAGAATTTTATCAGCAGTTAACCAACGATCTGGAAACCGCACGGGCGGAAGGGTTGTTTAAAGAAGAGCGCATTATTACGTCTGCGCAGCAAGCAGATATCACTGTGGCTGATGGAAGCCACGTCATTAACTTTTGTGCCAACAACTATCTCGGGCTGGCGAATCATCCTGATCTGATTGCGGCGGCAAAGGCGGGAATGGATTCTCACGGTTTCGGCATGGCTTCGGTGCGTTTTATTTGCGGCACTCAGGACAGCCATAAAGAGCTTGAACAAAAACTGGCGGCCTTCCTGGGGATGGAAGATGCGATTCTCTACTCTTCCTGCTTTGATGCTAACGGTGGCCTGTTTGAAACGCTGCTGGGCGCGGAAGACGCCATTATCTCCGACGCACTGAACCACGCGTCTATTATTGATGGTGTGCGTCTGTGTAAAGCTAAACGCTATCGCTATGCCAACAACGATATGCAGGAGCTTGAAGCTCGTCTGAAAGAAGCGCGTGAAGCCGGTGCGCGTCATGTGCTGATTGCCACCGATGGTGTATTCTCGATGGACGGCATGATTGCCAATCTGAAGGGCGTTTGCGATCTGGCAGATAAATACGATGCCCTGGTGATGGTAGACGACTCCCACGCGGTCGGTTTTGTCGGTGAAAATGGTCGTGGTTCCCATGAATACTGCGATGTGATGGGCCGGGTCGATATTATCACCGGTACGCTTGGTAAAGCGCTGGGCGGGGCTTCTGGTGGTTATACCGCGGCGCGCAAAGAGGTGGTTGAGTGGCTGCGCCAGCGTTCTCGTCCGTACCTGTTCTCCAACTCGCTGGCACCGGCCATTGTTGCCGCGTCCATCAAAGTACTGGAGATGGTCGAAGCGGGCAGCGAACTGCGTGACCGTCTGTGGGCGAACGCGCGCCAGTTCCGTGAGCAAATGTCGGCGGCGGGCTTTACCCTGGCGGGAGCCGATCATGCCATTATTCCGGTCATGCTTGGCGATGCAGTAGTGGCGCAGAAATTTGCCCGTGAGCTGCAAAAAGAGGGCATTTACGTCACCGGTTTCTTCTATCCGGTCGTTCCGAAAGGTCAGGCGCGTATTCGTACCCAGATGTCTGCGGCGCATACCCCTGAGCAAATTACGCGTGCAGTAGAAGCATTCACGCGTATTGGTAAACAACTGGGCGTTATCGCCTGAGGATGTGAGATGAAAGCGTTATCCAAACTGAAAGCGGAAGAGGGCATCTGGATGACCGACGTTCCTGTACCGGAACTCGGGCATAACGATCTGCTGATTAAAATCCGTAAAACAGCCATCTGCGGGACTGACGTTCACATCTATAACTGGGATGAGTGGTCGCAAAAAACCATCCCGGTGCCGATGGTCGTAGGCCATGAATATGTCGGTGAAGTGGTAGGTATTGGTCAGGAAGTGAAAGGCTTCAAAATCGGTGATCGCGTTTCTGGCGAAGGCCATATCACCTGCGGTCACTGTCGCAACTGTCGTGGCGGTCGTACCCATCTGTGCCGCAACACCATTGGTGTCGGTGTTAACCGTCCTGGCTGCTTCGCCGAATATCTGGTGATTCCGGCGTTCAACGCTTTCAAAATCCCCGACAATATCTCCGACGACCTGGCTTCCATTTTTGATCCCTTCGGTAACGCCGTGCATACCGCGCTGTCGTTCGATCTGGTGGGCGAAGATGTGCTGGTTTCTGGTGCAGGTCCGATAGGTATTATGGCTGCGGCGGTGGCGAAACACGTTGGTGCACGCAATGTGGTGATCACCGATGTTAACGAATACCGCCTTGAGCTGGCGCGCAAAATGGGTATCACCCGTGCGGTCAACGTCGCTAAAGAAAACCTTAATGATGTGATGGCAGAACTGGGCATGACCGAAGGCTTTGATGTCGGTCTGGAAATGTCCGGCGCGCCGCCAGCGTTTCGTACCATGCTCGACACCATGAACCACGGCGGTCGCATTGCGATGCTGGGTATTCCACCGTCCGATATGTCTATCGACTGGACCAAAGTAATCTTTAAAGGCTTGTTCATTAAAGGTATTTACGGTCGTGAGATGTTTGAAACCTGGTACAAGATGGCGGCGCTGATTCAGTCAGGTCTGGATCTCTCGCCGATCATTACCCATCGTTTCTCTATCGATGATTTCCAGAAGGGCTTTGACGCTATGCGTTCGGGCCAGTCCGGGAAAGTAATTCTGAGTTGGGATTAACACGAACAAGGGCTGGTATTCCAGCCCTTTTGCCTGAGGATAATCCGTTAAATATGTAAAATCCTGTCAGTGTAATAAAGATATCGTAATTGCGCTGATCTCTTATATAGCTGCTCTCATTATCTCTCTACCCTGAAGTGACTCTCTCACCTGTAAAAATAATATCTCACAGGCTTAATAGTTTCTTAATACAAAGCCTGTAAAACGTCAGGATAACTTCAGAGGTCGTCGGTAATTTATGATGAACAGCACCAATAAACTTAGTGTTATTATTCCGTTATATAATGCGGGCGATGATTTCCGCACTTGTATGGAATCTTTAATTACGCAAACCTGGACTGCTCTGGAAATCATTATTATTAACGATGGTTCAACGGATAATTCTGTTGAAATAGCAAAGCATTACGCAGAAAACTATCCGCACGTTCGTTTGTTGCATCAGGCGAATGCTGGCGCATCGGTAGCGCGTAATCGTGGGATCGAGGTGGCGACGGGCAAATATGTCGCTTTTGTCGATGCTGACGATGAGGTCTATCCCACCATGTACGAAACGCTGATGACCATGGCGTTAGAGGATGACCTCGACGTGGCGCAGTGCAACGCTGACTGGTGTTTTCGTGAAACGGGAGAAACCTGGCAATCCATCCCCAGCGATCGCCTTCGCTCAACCGGCGTATTAACCGGCCCGGACTGGCTGCGGATGGGGCTTTCTTCGCGCCGTTGGACTCACGTTGTCTGGATGGGGGTTTATCGCCGTGATGTTATTGTTAAAAATAACATTAAATTTATTGCCGGATTACATCATCAGGATATTGTCTGGACAACAGAATTCATGTTTAACGCGCTGCGTGCGCGATATACCGAGCAATCATTATATAAATATTATCTGCATAATACGTCAGTGAGTCGGTTGCATAGACAAGGGAATAAAAACCTTAATTATCAACGTCACTATATTAAGATTACCCGCCTGCTGGAGAAATTAAATCGAAATTATGCCGACAAAATTACGATTTATCCGGAATTTCATCAGCAAATAACTTACGAAGCATTGCGTGTTTGCCATGCGGTGCGCAAAGAGCCGGATATTCTTACCCGCCAACGGATGATTGCCGAGATATTTACTTCCGGTATGTATAAGCGCCTGATTACCAATGTGCGCAGCGTGAAGGTCGGTTACCAGGCGTTACTGTGGTCTTTCCGCTTATGGCAATGGCGCGACAAAACGCGGTCGCACCATCGCATTACGCGTAGCGCCTTTAATTTGCGCTAGCGTTAAACTTCGCCGCTTCGGGCTGTTTGCCCCAGCCTTGCCACTGATGCTGGAAGTAAACGATCAGCGTGCTCTGGCTGATGCTTTCGCTTAATACTTCAAAGAAGCGATTAGCATAAACAGGTTCTATCGGTTTCTTCGGTTTGCACAGCTTCACGCCACGGAACGGATTACGCGGTGCATCAGGCACAGCGTTTTTCGGCGGTGTAGAAGTATCAACCTGCGGTTCATTCAGCAAGCTGCTGGCTTTCACCAGCGTAATGTCTGGCGGCAGGTTATAAACCATCTGTTGTAGCACGCGTACCGTTGAAGGGTGAGGATGCCCAATGGCAATGGTTGAACCGTTGCGACGCGCCAGATCAATTGCGCGATTAAATTGCACACGGATGTCCGCTTCGTTCTGCGAATCGTCGAGGAACACCTTCCGTTTGATCACCTTCACGCCAGTACCTTGCGCGGCGCGCATCGCCTGGGTATTACCGATGGTTACGCTGTCGAGGAAGTAAAGATTGTAACGCTCCAGTGCCTGCATCACTTTCTGCATACCAAACAGGTTAGAGGTCATCTTGCTACCCATGTGGTTGTTGATCCCCACGGCATAGGGCACGTTATTGACCGCACTACGAATAATGCGCTCAATTTCGTCGCTGCTCATCTCCGGGCGCAGCGTATTTTTCTCCAGCGGCTGTTTACTCAGTGGTGCCATCGGGAGATGAATCAACACTTCGTGCCCGCTGTTATGCGCTTTGGTCGCCATCTCTCTGGCGTGCGGTGAATCGGGTAATACAGCGACGGAGATAGCGGAGGGCATCGCCAGCACCTGGTTTTCGTTGTGCGGGCGATACCCAAAATCATCAATGACGATGGCAAGTTTGCCAGCAAGTACGGGGGAGGAGAGCGCCAACAGAGCGGCAAATGCAAGAACGTTACGACGAAATGGAAACAAAACTTATCTTCCCAACCACGGCTGTGGATTGACCGCCTGACCCTGGCGGCGAATTTCGAAATAGAGTGAAGGCCGACCCTGACCGCCACTGCTGCCCACCAGTGCAATTGGCTGGCCCGCGCGAACCTGCGAACCAACGCTCACCAGTGCGCTCTGATTATAGCCGTAAAGACTCATGTCGCCTTTACCGTGCTCAACCACCACCACCAGACCGTAACCTTGCAGCCAGTCAGCCAGAATCACCCGACCGTCGGCAATCGCTTTAACTTCAGTACCTTCAGAGGCACCGATAACCATCCCTTTCCAGCGTAATTCACCCTGTAGCTGTTCGCCATAGCGATGCAGCGTCGGCCCGCGAACCGGCCAGAATGCCTGACCACGCGGCGCGCCCAGACCACCGGTACGGGACATCAGCGATTTTTCGCTTTCAGTCGGTTTGTAGGTGGTGCCTTTACGCGTCGCTTCTTTCTGGCGGTCGCGAACCGCCTGGGCCTCACGTGCTTCTCGTTCTGCACGCGCTTTCGCCGCGGCTTCCGCACGGGCAATGCTGTTACGCAGACGGGATTCGTTGGCGCGCAGCTCGCTCAACTGTTGCTGACCTTGCTGGATGGAAGACTCCAGCCCTGCCAGCGTCTTTTTACGCTCGTTCAGCGCCTGAGTCAGTTTCGCCTGTTGGGCGCGCTGTTCATATAACAGCGTTTGTTGCTCGCTTTGTTTCTCTTCCAGTTCAGCACGCTGCATGGCGACTTCTTCACGCGTTTGCTTCAACTGGGCAATGGTTTCTTGTCGCGCCTGGTTGAGATAGCCGAAATAAGCCTGTAAACGCTGTCCACGCTGGCTTTCTTCACCGCTGAGAATTAGCTGAATACCGGTATGCTCGCCCTGACGGAATGCGGCATCCAGTTGCGCGGCGAGGCTGCGCTCCTGGGCGGCTTTTTGCTGCTCCAGTTTGGCAATCGACGCGTTCATCTCATCAATCTGTTTATTGAGTTGATTGAGCGTGTTTTGCGTTTCGCGCAGCTTACGGGTGGCTTCAGAGATCGCTTCTTCCTGCTTTTTCAATTGTGCGAGCAGGCTTGCGCGTTGTTGTTGCTTTTGGCGTACCGCGCGCTCTTTTGCGGCGATATCGGCCTGAATAGATTTGAGTTGGTCACGCTCATCCGCGTGGGCGGAAAAGGCGCACAACAATACGCCAGCGCTAAGAACGCTGGCGTAGATGATGGGCCTGATTGCAAACCTGCGCGGTTTCACGGCCCGTGTCATGGTATTAATCGCCTTTCCCCTCATGGGGAGGGATTATTCCACGATGAACAGCGGCTTACCAGTCATCTCTTGCGGGATTTCCATACCCATCAGCGACAACATGGTCGGCGCGATGTCAGAAAGTTTGCCGCCTGCAACCGCTTTCACGTTCTTATCACCAACGTAAATCAGCGGAACTGGCAGGTTGGTGTGTGCCGTGTGTGCCTGACCCGTTGCCGGATCGCGCATCTGTTCAGCGTTACCGTGGTCAGCGGTGATCAGCAGTTGTCCACCCACGGACTCAACCGCTTTCGCGACTTCTTCCACGCAGTGATCCAGTGCTTCAACCGCTTTAACCGCCGCTTCCATCACCCCGGTGTGACCTACCATGTCGCCGTTCGGATAGTTACAGATAATGGTGTCGTATTTGCCGCTTTTGATTGCCGCAACCAGTTTTTCGGTCAGCTCTGCGGAGCTCATTTCCGGTTGCAGATCGTAGGTAGCCACTTTCGGTGAGTTGATCAGAATGCGATCTTCGCCTTTGAACGACTCTTCTACGCCACCGTTGAAGAAGAAAGTAACGTGGGCATATTTTTCGGTTTCGGAAATACGCAACTGAGTTTTGTCGTTTTTCGCCATCCACTCGCCGAAGGTGTTAACCAGGGAAGCGGGTGGGTAAGCAACCGCAGTTTTGATGTCAGCGGCGTATTCGGTCAGCATCACGAAATCGACGTTAACCACTTTCTTACGCGCGAAGCCATCGAAATCAGCGTTCACGAATGCACGAGTGATTTCACGCGCGCGGTCAGCACGGAAGTTCATGAAAATCAGCGCATCGCCGTCTTCCATTGCCGCATCTGGCTGACCTTCTGCACGAATAACGGTCGCTTTCACGAACTCGTCGTTTTCGTCGCGAGCATAAGCTGCCTGCAAACCAGCAACGGCAGTATCGGCCTGGAACTCACCCTGCGCCAGAGTCAGCAGGTCATAGGCTTTTTCAACGCGATCCCAACGGTTATCGCGGTCCATCGCGTAGTAACGACCAATGATGGACGCTACGCGGCCTTTACCCAGCGCAGCAAATTTCTCTTCAAATTTTTTCAGCGAGGATTCAGCACTGCGCGGCGGGGTGTCGCGACCGTCAAGGAATGCGTGCAGGTAGATTTTTTCTGCGCCGCGTTCAGCTGCCAGTTCTACCATCGCCATGATGTGATCTTCGTGGCTGTGTACGCCGCCTACGGAGAGCAGACCCATAATGTGTACTGCTTTACCTGCGTTTTTCGCTTTATCTACCGCGCCAGTCAGCACTGGATTAGCAAAGAAAGCGCGATCTTTGATTTCAACGTCCAGACGAGTCAGGTCCTGATACACGATGCGGCCGGCACCCAGGTTAACGTGGCCTACTTCGGAGTTACCCATCTGACGGTCAGGCAGACCGACTTCCAGACCGGAAGCGTCGATCAGGGTATGCGGACGATTGGCCCACAGTGCATCCATTACCGGGGTTTTAGCACTAAAAATGGCGTTATCCTGCTGTTCTTCGCGATAGCCATAGCCATCCAGAATCACCAGTACCATAGGTTTTTTAGAAACCGACATTGCGACAACCTCATACTCAAGAGTCAAAATTTGCGTAATTTTACTACAGCTGAATCGATAAAATAGCCTCTGAAGATCAAAATATACGACCGCTCGCGGCAAGCCGATGCCAGATTTACGCTTTTTTTTCGTCGCGCCCCGCAAAATTGCATTCCAGTTAACGCGCTGGCTGTATTTGCCGCACCGCGCAGGTATACTCCTTTCCTGGTTTTTTTAATCACTACGTCGGGAGTTGTTACCCCCCATGCAAGAAATTATGCAATTTGTTGGCCGTCATCCCATACTGAGTATCGCCTGGATCGCGTTACTGGTGGCGGTTCTTGTGACTACGTTTAAGAGCCTGACCTCGAAAGTGAAGGTGATTAGTCGTGGTGAAGCTACGCGTCTGATCAACAAAGAAGACGCTGTGGTTGTGGATTTACGTCAGCGTGATGACTTCCGTAAAGGCCATATCGCAGGTTCTATCAATCTGTTGCCGAGCGAAATCAAAGCCAACAATGTTGGTGAGCTTGAGAAGCACAAAGACAAACCGGTTATCGTGGTAGACGGTTCTGGCCTGCAGTGCCAGGAGCCTGCAAATGCGCTGACGAAAGCTGGTTTTGCGCAAGTATTCGTGCTGAAAGAAGGCGTCGCTGGCTGGGCTGGCGAAAACTTGCCTTTGGTGCGCGGCAAATAATTTACCTGTCGTCTTTCATGATGCAGGCCGTTAGCTGCAATTAGGCCCCCAGCGACTTATTGTTATAAGCTTCTGGGGACACTCCATTTTGCTGCCGCCCTGCAACATGAAATTTCAGGGTAAAAAACAGGAGCTAATTTATGGCCAATGTTGAAATCTATACTAAAGAAACCTGCCCGTATTGCCATCGTGCAAAAGCACTGCTGAGCAGCAAGGGCGTGAGTTTCCAGGAGTTGCCGATCGATGGCAATGCCGCCAAGCGTGAAGAGATGATCAAACGCAGCGGTCGCACCACGGTTCCCCAGATTTTTATTGACGCACAGCACATTGGTGGCTGTGATGACTTGTATGCATTGGATGCACGTGGTGGACTGGATCCCCTGCTGAAATAACGTGTGAACGTTGGCATTACATTGCGCAGTATTTAAGGACAACACTTAAGGGTTTTCTACACATGTCAGAACAAAACAACACCGAAATGACTTTCCAGATCCAACGTATTTATACCAAGGATATTTCTTTCGAAGCGCCGAACGCGCCGCACGTTTTCCAGAAAGATTGGCAGCCAGAAGTTAAACTTGATCTGGATACGGCATCTACTCAACTGGCAGATGACGTTTACGAAGTGGTACTGCGTGTTACCGTAACGGCCTCCCTGGGCGAAGAAACCGCGTTCCTGTGTGAAGTTCAGCAGGGCGGTATTTTCTCCATCGCGGGTATCGAAGGCACCCAGATGGCACATTGCCTGGGCGCATACTGCCCGAACATTCTGTTCCCGTATGCTCGTGAGTGCATCACCAGCATGGTATCCCGCGGTACATTCCCGCAACTGAACCTTGCGCCGGTTAACTTCGATGCGCTGTTCATGAACTATTTGCAGCAGCAGGCTGGCGAAGGTACTGAAGAACATCAGGATGCCTGATGAACCAACGTAATGCTTCAATGACTGTGATCGGTGCCGGCTCGTACGGCACCGCTCTTGCCATCACCCTGGCAAGAAATGGCCACGAGGTTGTCCTCTGGGGCCATGACCCTGAACATATCGCAACGCTTGAACGCGACCGCTGTAACGCCGCGTTTCTCCCCGATGTGCCTTTTCCCGATACGCTCCATCTTGAAAGCGATCTCGCCACTGCGCTGGCAGCCAGCCGTAATATTCTCGTCGTCGTACCCAGCCATGTCTTTGGTGAAGTGCTGCGCCAGATTAAACCGCTGATGCGTCCTGATGCGCGTCTGGTGTGGGCGACCAAAGGGCTGGAAGCGGAAACCGGGCGTCTGTTACAGGACGTGGCCCGCGAGGCGTTAGGCGATCAAATTCCGCTGGCGGTTATCTCTGGCCCAACGTTTGCGAAAGAACTGGCGGCAGGTTTACCGACAGCTATTTCGCTGGCCTCGACCGATCAGACCTTTGCCGATGATCTCCAGCAGCTGCTGCACTGAGGCAAAAGTTTCCGCGTTTACAGCAATCCGGATTTCATTGGCGTGCAGCTTGGCGGCGCGGTGAAAAACGTCATTGCCATTGGTGCGGGGATGTCCGACGGTATCGGTTTTGGTGCGAATGCGCGTACGGCGCTGATCACCCGTGGGCTGGCTGAAATGTCGCGTCTTGGCGCGGCGCTGGGTGCCGATCCTGCCACCTTTATGGGCATGGCGGGGCTGGGGGGTCTGGTGCTTACCTGTACCGACAACCAGTCGCGTAACCGCCGTTTTGGCATGATGCTCGGTCAGGGCATGGATGTACAAAGCGCGCAGGAGAAGATTGGTCAGGTGGTGGAAGGCTACCGCAATACGAAAGAAGTCCGCGAACTGGCGCATCGCTTCGGCGTTGAAATGCCAATAACCGAGGAAATTTATCAAGTATTATATTGCGGAAAAAACGCGCGCGAGGCAGCATTGACGTTATTAGGTCGTGCACGCAAGGACGAGCGCAGCAGCCACTAACCCCAGGGAACCTTTGTTACCGCTATGACCCGGCCCGCGCAGAACGGGCCGGTCATTATCTCATCGTGTGGAGTAAGCAATGTCGTGTGAAGAACTGGAAATTGTCTGGAACAATATTAAAGCCGAAGCCAGAACGCTGGCGGACTGTGAGCCAATGCTGGCCAGTTTTTACCACGCGACGCTACTCAAGCACGAAAACCTTGGTAGTGCACTGAGCTACATGCTGGCGAACAAGCTGTCATCGCCAATTATGCCTGCTATTGCTATCCGTGAAGTGGTGGAAGAAGCCTACGCCGCTGACCCGGAAATGATCGCCTCTGCGGCCTGTGATATTCAGGCGGTGCGTACCCGCGACCCGGCAGTCGATAAATACTCAACCCCGTTGTTATACCTGAAGGGTTTTCATGCCTTGCAGGCCTATCGCATCGGTCACTGGTTGTGGAATCAGGGGCGTCGCGCATTGGCAATCTTTCTGCAAAACCAGGTTTCTGTGACGTTCCAGGTCGATATTCACCCGGCAGCAAAAATTGGCCGTGGCATTATGCTCGACCACGCCACGGGCATCGTTGTGGGTGAAACGGCGGTAATTGAAAACGACGTATCGATTCTGCAATCTGTGACGCTTGGCGGTACGGGTAAATCTGGTGGTGACCGTCACCCGAAAATTCGTGAAGGTGTGATGATTGGCGCGGGCGCGAAAATCCTCGGCAATATTGAAGTTGGTCGCGGCGCGAAGATTGGCGCAGGTTCCGTGGTGCTGCAACCGGTGCCGCCGCATACAACCGCCGCTGGCGTTCCGGCTCGTATTGTCGGTAAACCAGACAGCGATAAGCCATCAATGGATATGGACCAGCATTTCAACGGTATTAACCATACATTTGAGTATGGGGATGGGATCTAATGTCCTGTGATCGTGCCGGATGCGATGTAATCATCTATCCGGCATACAGTAACTAATCTCTCAACAACGCTCCCGGATATCCCAGCTGCCGCCAGGCTTCATACACCACAACTGACACCGCATTGGACAGGTTCATGCTGCGGCTGTCCGGCACCATCGGAATGCGAATTTTTTGTTCAGCGGGCAGGGCATCAAGAATGCTCGCTGGCAGGCCGCGTGTTTCCGGGCCGAACATCAGATAATCGCCATCCTGATAGTTTACGGCGCTGTGAGCAGGCGTACCTTTCGTGGTGAGGGCAAACAGGCGCTGGGGATTTTCTGCTTCGAGGAATGCGCGAAAGTCATGATGACGCGTAACGGCGGTAAACTCGTGATAGTCCAGCCCCGCGCGGCGCAGGCGCTTATCGTCCCAGGCAAATCCCATCGGTTCGATGATATGCAGACGAAAGCCGGTATTAGCGCAAAGACGGATGATATTGCCAGTATTTGGCGGAATTTCTGGTTCGTAAAGTACGATGTTTAGCATACTGCCCCCTTAGTGCGGGGGCAGGATAGCAGAAAATTGGTGAGCAGTGCGGCCTTTTCCCCTCACCCCGGAGGGGCGAGGGAGAAAAAAAGAGTGCGGTGTCGTTTCAGAGTGAGGGAGTACATACAGCGCCGAACGGTCCCCACTCCCTGAGGGAGAGGGTTAGGGTGAGGGGGCTCAAACGACTATGCCGCATTCCCTTTCGCCATCGGAGCCAGTGCCGTAGGCAACTCTTTACCCAGCCCCTGCACCAGCGAATCTTGCGTAATTTCACTGATCGATTTCGCGCCAGTCAGCGTCATTGCCACTTTCATCTCTTTCTCGATCAGATTTAGCAGGTTAGCTACACCCGCCTGGCCCGCTGTTGCCAGCGCATACAGGAAAGCACGACCCAGAAGTACGGTGTCGGCACCGAGCGCAATCATACGCACGACATCAAGCCCGTTACGAATTCCGCTATCCGCCAGAATGGCGATATCACCTTTCACCGCATCTGCAATAGCGGGCAACGCACGAGCGGAAGAGAGTACACCGTCCAGCTGGCGGCCACCGTGGTTAGAAACCACAATTCCATCAGCACCAAAACGTACTGCATCGCGCGCATCTTCCGGATCGAGGATCCCTTTGATCACCATCGGGCCATCCCAGAAATCGCGGATCCACTCAAGGTCTTTCCATGAGATGGACGGATCGAAGTTATTCCCCAGCCAGCCGATGTAATCTTCCAGTCCGGTCGGTTTGCCGAGATAAGCTGAGATATTACCTAAATCATGTGGACGACCGTTCAGGCCCACATCCCACGCCCATTGCGGATGCGTCACCGCCTGCAAGTAGCGGCGCATTGCCGCATTTGGGCCGCTCATACCTGAATGCGCATCACGGTAGCGTGCGCCCGGTGTCGGCATATCCACGGTGAAAACCAGCGTCGAACAACCCGCTGCTTTTGCTCGCTCCAGCGCGTTACGCATAAAGCCGCGATCGCGCAGTACATAAAGCTGGAACCACATTGGGCGCTTGATGGCTGGCGCGACTTCTTCAATCGGGCAAACGGAAACCGTCGAGAGAGTAAACGGAATGCCATGCGCGTCCGCCGCTTTGGCTGCCTGAACTTCGCCACGACGCGCATACATGCCACACAAACCCACCGGTGCCAGTGCTACCGGCATCGACAATTTCTCATTAAACAGCGTCGTTTCCAGGCTTAAGTCAGACATGTTTTTCAGAATACGCTGGCGCAGTGCCACTTCTGACAAATCTTCCACGTTGCGGCGCAGCGTGTATTCAGAATATGCACCACCATCCATATAGTGGAACAGGAACGGCGGCAGAATGCGTTGCGCTGCGGCGCGATAATCGCTGGCTGCGGAAATAATCATGCGTTTTTCTCCCTCGAATGCTCATAATGCTCACCGGGCAGGCGGGTAATCCGTGCGTGGCGAGCCTGATCTTCATCGAATCGTTTCATGGTGGTGTGAACAAAACTAAGGTGCGCCATCATTGCTTTACGCGCCCCGTCGGCATCACCAGCAAAAATGGCGTCAATGACAGCCTGATGTTGTTCGGTCAGTTGTGAAAAAACCGGTGGCACCAGATACATCCGCTGACGGCTATGCTTCACTGAGGATTGCAGGACATCGAAGAAACCGCGCATGGTTTGCAGCAGCACGATGTTATGTGAGGCTTCGGCAATCGCCAGATGAAAACGAACGTCCGCTTGTGAGGCGATATCCGGGTCTTCACTTAGCGTTGCTTCAAAGCAAAGCTGAATCTTTTCTTTGTCGCCAGGTGTGGCGCGCATTGCCGCATGCCATGCGGTGCTGGCTTCAATGGCGTAGCGGGCTTCCAGAATATCGAAACTGTAATCCGGATCATCGGCCATCAGCGTTTTTAGCGGCTGGACGATGTTTTGCTCCGACCATGTGTCATGACGCCAGCGAATAAACGTCCCGCCGCCGCGTCGACTGAGCAGCACGCCTTCGCTCACCAGTTTTGCCAGCGCCTCGCGTAGTGAATTACGTGATACGCCGAGTTGCATCGCCAGTTGGCGCTCAGCGGGCAACTTCATGCCCGCTTCCAGGTTTTTTTCATCAATCAGCGCCCGCACACGATCGGCAACCTCGTCTGACAGGCGTCTGGGTAAAACAATCATTAAGGAATCATCCACGTTAAGACATAAGCCTGAAGCGTGGTGATCACGCCCACCATACAGGTGAAGATCAGGCTGTGTTTGACAGTAAAGCGGAACAAATCAGACTCTTTGCCCACCAGGCCTACCGCCGCACAGGCGATAGCGATAGATTGCGGGGAGATCATCTTACCGGTGACGCCACCGGTGGTATTGGCGGCAACCAGCAACAGATCAGAGACGCCAATTTGTTGTGCTGCGGTGGCTTGCAGCGCGGCGAACAGGGCGTTAGATGAGGTATCCGACCCGGTCAGGAATCCCCCCAGCCAGCCGAGGAACGGCGAGAAGAAGGTGAATGCATGACCGGTGTGCGCCAGTGCCAGTGCCAGTGTTGATGACAGTCCGGAATAGTTCGAGATAAAGGCGAACGCCAGCACCATGCCGATGGAGTAGATGGGTAGAGCCAGTTCTTTCAGCGTGCTGCCGAAGGTGCTGATAGCGTCAGACGGTTTCATCTTCAGCCAGACAATCGAGAGCAGTGCAGCAAACAGAATGGCGGTGCCGGTGGCAGAGAACCAGTCAAACTTAAACACGGCGGCATAGGCTGTAGCCTCGCTGACCACTGGTGGCATACGGGCAACCAGTTTATCGAGGTACGGCACCGGAATGTTGATCACCCACTCATACAGCGCACCACCCGATGCGAACAGGGCTTTAAACGGCGGGATACTCCACAGTGTTACGGTAGCTGTCAGGAACAGGAACGGTGTCCAGGCACGTAACACCTGACCCGCAGTGTAACCGGTGTGGGCCAGCGTCATATCAACCTGTGACGCCCCCAAATCACCAAAACGGAATACGCGCACTGGCTGCCAGCGTTTGAGGAACAGCGTCAGGCAGAGCAGTGATACCAGCGAAGAGATAATGTCCGGCAGCTCCGGCCCAATGAAGTTAGAGCTAAGGTACTGAGCGATGGCAAACGAGCCGCCCGCAACCACGACCGCAGGCCACGTCTCCTTGATACCGCGCCAGCCGTCCATAATCGCCATGATCCAGAACAGCACGATAATGGTCATAAACGGTAGCTGCCGCCCCACCATCTGGCCAATCTCAAAGCTGTCGATGCCTGTTACTTGTCCGGCAACCAGGATTGGAATGCCCATCGCGCCAAATGCCACTGGCGCGGTGTTAACAATCAGGCACAGTCCGGCGGCGTACAGCGGTTTAAAACCCAGGCCGACCAGCAATGCGGCGGTAATTGCTACCGGTGCGCCAAAGCCTGCGGCTCCTTCAAGGAACGCGCCGAAACAGAAACCGACGATCAGCATTTGCAGACGCTGGTCAGGGGTTATCGAAAGAATAGACGAGCGAATGATGTCAAACTGCCCGGTTTTCACCGAGATCTTATAGACGAACACCGCTGCAATAATGATCCACGCGATGGGCCACAACCCGTAGAAGAAACCATAAACCACCGAGGCCAGCGCGTTAGCGACCGGCATTTTATAGAACAGCAAAGCCACGGCAAGGGCGATTGCCACCGTCCACGAGGCGGCGACGTATCCTTTCAGTTTGAGCTTAATCAGCGCAAAGAAGAAAAACAGGATGGGAAGCGATGCTATCAGACTGGAAAGCCAGATATTCCCGGCGGGATCGTAGTTTTGTTGCCAGAGATTCATTGCAGGTCTCCTGGAGTCCACGCACATCGTGTAATGAGTCTGTTGCTCATCTCCTTGTCACACGTTGTGTAAAAGTGGCACTGCCAATTGTGTTGTGTAGGGATAATGACAATGAATGGTTAACTAAATGTTATGTATTGGCAATATTGATGTGAGTTTTAATTGGGGAATTGTGAACCAGAGGTCAGATAAGCGAAGAATTGGTAGGGCCAATTCTTGTGGGGGGAGATGTCTGGTAAAGAAAAAGGGCAATCCTCATCAGAGAATTGCCCTTAGATTGTTGACCCGGAGCGCCTTATCTTGCCTGATGCGCGTAACGCATCAGGCAATTTGGCGTTTGCCCTTAGTCACACTAACTTAATGGATCATTACCACTGAATACCGGCACCGAGTGCGGCGGAGTATTCACCCTGGCTATTGGTACTACCTTGTAATTTGTAGACCCAACGACCATTGGCGCTCACCATCGATACACCTAAAGCAACTGCCGATTCACCGTTGTAAGTACCGCCACCAATAGAAGCCATGCTGGCACCCGGTGTATAAGCCTGCGGCAGACCGGTCATTGCCATTGCAGAAGCGATACCACCGCTCAACTTGCTTTCAGTTTTAGACAGTTTGTTATCCATTTCAACCATTCGCTGATCGGTGTATTGCTTCGTTTCCTGCACGCTTTGCTTCAACTGCGCGTAATTCACCGCGTCGTTGTTGTTGACGCCAGCGGAGACGTTGCTGATACGAGTCGTACCGCCGTTGCCGCCACCGAGGGTGATATTGCTATAGTCGATAGAACCATCAGCTTTGGTGTCGTAACGCACACCGCCAGCTTCGGAAGACTTCAACTGTGCCACGTTAACAGCATCGGTGTCGTTTTTACCTGCGGCTACGTTGGTGATACGACGTTGATTAGTAGATGAGCCTACAGAGATCGTATTTTCTTCGGTTGCCACAGACCCTGTACCCAGTGCGACGCTGTTATCCGCGGCAGCAATGGAGCCAGAACCAATCGCGACGCTATCTTTACCCTGCGCGCTGGCATCTACACCATCGGTATTGGTCTTGAAGTACTTGGTGCTACCGGTGGTGACGATATCGCCAATACCGTTTTCGATATTGGTGACGCGTGAATCAAGATTCGTTACCCGATTATCCAGGTTAGTAATGCTCTGGGTATTCTGGGAAACCTGCGCATCCGTTACTTTCAACTGACCCACGTTGACCGCATCGGTATCAGCCGAACCTGCTGCGACGTTAGTGATCTGACGTTGACCATCCGCACTACCGACTGAGAATTCACCGACAGAGTTCTGCGGTGCGTCCATGTTGTAGGCGGTATAATTGGTTTGAGCGCCACGAGTGGTCGTAGAACCATTACCTATCGCAATACTGTTGACATGAATGACTTGCGCATTGCTACCAATGGCAATGCCGTTAAGTGCATTCGCGTCCACGTAGGCACCATAACCGATACCAATACCTTTATCGCCATTCACGATGGTTTTCGCACCCATTGCCAGCGAGTCAGTTCCCACTGCCAGTGAATCTTCTTCCGTTGAATTAGCGTGGAAGTATTTAGTCGGCGTGGTTGCGACCGCACCAATCGCATTCTGCAATTGACGAACCGTAACGGCGTCATGGGCTTCGGAACCATCGGCTACGTTGATGATTTGACGATATTTACCGTCATCACCGATAGACAATGCACCGAGCAGTTCGCCATCCGTGGTGTCGTAACCAATAACAACGCCATTTTCCGTTATGCTGGTGTCACGGGAGCCTTTGGCAATCACTCGGCTGGAAACAGAGCTGCTACCCAGGGCGATACCCGTATCAACGTCGCTGTAGCTGCCCTGACCAATAGCTACGCTGCTATCGCCTTTGGCGACAGAGTTATAACCTATAGCTGTAGCGCCAACACCCTGTGCGCTGGCGTCGTTGAACGCTAAGCCGTCGTCGTTAGTACGCACATAGTTAATACCCGCACCGTTTTCTTGGATATAGGTTGCGTCGGTGTTACCAGCGAGCTGATTGATAATTTGGGTGTTCTGCTCAATCATCATATTCGTCGCATTCAACTGAGAACCGTTCACTGCATCGGTACTGTCCTCACTAATACTGCCATTAGCGACATTAGTGATGATGCTGGCTTTACCGTCATGGCTGGCATTGTAGGCTCCAGCACCGCCATTGGCAGTCTCATCCCACAGCAAGGCGTTATCATCAAGCGCATCCAGGGCGTCACCGACGTTGTTGTACTCGGCGTTCGCAATGGTGTAAGTCGGTGCGGTGATGGTGCCGTCAGCGTTGACTTCTGCGTCACCACCCAGCGCATCAGCGATGTACTTATTGGTGGTATAGAGTTGTGAGCCGTTAATCGCGTCGCTGCTGGCAGCAGAGATTGCACCGTTAGCGACGTTAGTGATTACACTGGCAGTTTTATCTTTTCCGTGAGCGGCGCTAAATGCACCATTTTCACCGGCGTCCGCATCCCAGAGCAGAGCGTCGTCAAGAGTGGTATCGATAGCATTCAGGGCATCACCGACATTATCGTAATCAGCATTAGCAATGGTGTACGTCGGCGCAGTGATGGTGCCGTCTGCATTGACTTCGGCACCACCCCCCAGCGCATCAACAACATAACTGCTCACGCCGTGGAGTTGTGAGCCGTTTACTGCGTCAGAACTGGAGTCTGAAATTTCACCATCTGCGACATCAGTGATCACGCTTGCGTCACCATTAGTACCGTGTTTGGCACTGAATTTACCTGCGGTGGCATCCCAAAGCAGAGCATCGCCGAGAGACGTGCTAAATGAGGAGTTAATCGCAGCCAGTGCATCGCCGACGTTATAATAATTTGTTTCACCGATTTTGTAGGTTGGACCGGTAAACACACCGTCAGTATTCACAGAAGCATTGCCGCCGAAGTAGGTGGCGATATTGCTGCTTAAGTCATAAAGCTGGCTACCGTTAATGGCATCGGAACTGGTTGCAGTGACTGTGCCGTCCAGGATATTGGTGATTTTGCTGGCGGTATTGTTGCCATGAGCTGCAGTGAAGACACCATTGTCCTTATCCCATTTCAGCGCATCCTCACCAAGATTAGTCACCGTCTCAGTCAGGTTAGAGATGTTGGTGGTGTTAGTGGCAATATTGGAAGTGTTATTGGCGATATTGGTGGTATTCGTCGCCACAGCATCGTTGGTGGTTTTCAGCTGAGAGCCGTTAACAGCATCAGTGCTGTCAGCCGTCAGGTCGGCATCTTTAACGTTGGTGATTTTGCTGGTGGTATCCTGGCCGTGAGCTGCACTGAATGCCTTTTTAGTTTCGTTCCAGAGCAGGGCATCAGCCTGAAGGTCACCAACGGAATCCGTCAGGTTGGTGATATTGGTGGTATTGGTGGCAATATTTGCCGTATTCGTGGCAATGTTGCTGGTATTAGTAGCGATATTGGCGGTGTTGGCTTCGACATCGTCATTGGTAGCTTTCAGTTGGGAACCGTTAACCGCATCCTTACTGGAGGCTGAAATCGTGCCATCCGCAACATCGGTGATTACGCTGGCAGTTGGGCTACTAGTACCATGAGCAGCGCTGTATTTGCCTTTGGTTTGGTCCCATTGCAGGGTGTTTTCATCAAGTACAGCGAGCGCAGCCCCTACGTTATTTTTGCTACCATTTTTTAAATTGTAGGTTGGTGCTGTAACAGTACCGTCATCAACATCTACTGCAGCCCCTCCTCCAAGCCTTTTTGCTACCGAGTCGCTAATGGCATAAAGCTGTGAACCATTAATGGCATCGTAACTGTCAGACTTGATCGCGCCATTTTTCACATTAACGATCTTGCGTTTTAATGAACTATTGCCGACAGAGACGGTATTGTCTAAATCCGCAATGGAATCTGCGCCCAGCGCGACAGAGTTAATACCGTTGGCACTGCTATTACTACCAAGCGCAAGACTCTTATCACCAGTTGCATTACTGGCTGTGCCTAAGGCAATGGTGTTTAAGCCTCTCGACTGGCTACCATTACCCAGAGCGATGGCATCCACGCCATCAGCTTTGTTGCCCTGGCCTATGGCGATTGCATTATCTGCCAGAGCCTGGCTGCCATTTCCTAATGCGATAGTATTGACTTTATCGGCAAGGCTTCCGAACCCCATTGCCATGCTATTAGTCCCTTTTGCCTTCGCATTATTGCCAATAGCAGTTGCATTTTCAGCGGCTTCGGTCTCAGCACCTATCGCAATAGCGTTCGCTGCGCTGGCAAGTGATTGTCTGCCAAATGCGAGGCTGTCAGTACCGCTAGCTACACTGCTACGCCCCAGGGCAATTGCGTTTTCTTCAGATGCGACGCTACTTGCTCCCAGCGCCATTGAATACGCTTTTGACGCATTGGCGGTGTCGCCAAGAGCAATACTCATAATCTCAGTAGCTTTAGTGGCATTTCCCAGGGCAATGGCGTTTGCTCCTTCCGCTTTGGAAGAGTCCCCCATAGCAATAGACAATTTACCCAATGCTTTTGAATAACGGCCGAGGGCCATTGAGTATTGGCCCAATGAATACGAAGAGGCACCCAGTGCTATACTTCTATCGCCTTCTGATATTGCACTAACCCCAAAGGCCATTGATGCACCGCCAATCGCATGGGTTTTTGACCCGATGGCAGAGCTATATTGGCCTTCAGCTATAGCGTCATAACCCACAGCAGTACTGGAACCACTGGTGTTCATAAAAGTATTTGCTTTCGCCCCTTTGCCTATAGCAACCCAGCCGTCGCCAGCTGATCCACTACCGTAATCAACACCCTGACCGTTGTCATTCCCGGCATTCGCCAATGCCCCAAACGACGACAACATTCCACCCGCAACCAGCGCAGAAATTAACAGCTTACTGCGCCCAGATTTCTTGCCACGGCTTTTTGCCGTTTCGCTGGTAACAGTATAATTCCCTGTCGCAGGGTTCCAGATAACTTTAAATATTTTGTTCATTAATGATGCTCGCTATTCCTTGTTATAAGCGTACTAACTGCATTTATTTTTTGCTTCTTTTCTGCCGATTTTCAGCAGAGGGAAGATTGTCGAACTGAATATTTTCCATGTTGATGGCTAACTTCAGATATCCCAGGTTATTGGGCGATACACCCTTCAGGGTCAAATTAATGTCTTGCCATTGACCTGGTAATAATTTCAATGTGGATTTCATTGATGTGTTGAAAAGTAATTGTTGCCACCGGGCAAACTCTTTGGCATCGACAGGTTTTTCACCACCCCATGTCGCATTAAAACCAATGTTTGAGATAGGTGTACTTAATAAGTTGACCAGTGAGATATGAATAACACTACCATTCTCTGTGGCGTCAATGGATAACACTCGACCCGCTAAAGCCACCGAACCGTTGTTCAGGATGAAATACTTCGTTTTTGCTGGGTTAAACTCGGTAAAAATAAAAGTATTTTGTTGGTCTTTAACGGATTTAATTACGTGAGTTAAAGTCTTTGTACTGTTTATTATGCCAGTTTGTTGTTTTTGAATAGTTTCGAGTTGACTCTTTAGCTGTGCTTGTTGTTTTTCAAGTAGATCAATTTTATTGTTATGTTCTTCTTGTTGTTTCAATAAACTACTTTCTGGCTTGCCTTCTTCAATGTAGTCACATCCCGTTAATGCGCAGAGAACTGAAACAGTGACAGCACTGAAAAAAATCTTCTTCAAGTTCATGTAAAAATCCTTATTTCCTCCGACCAGCGATCAATGCCGGTAGAGTTGTCCATTGTATTATTGGTGAGCTATGTTGCTTTACATTAATGACAGTGATGTGTGTCGATTAAATATTGTTTTAAGCATTCATCATAAAAATGTATCATTCGTTTCAAAAGATGTCTGTGTTTGTATGAATATATTATTTTTCGTGGATTCTAATGATGATTATTAATAAATGTCAAATATGAAAGAAACCATGTCTGGGAAAAATTTTACAGATAATTGATTTTGTGAATATGATGATTAAAATTTCACAATTAAATCCGAAAAAAAGAGACGTAAATGCTTGTTAATTAACAAATGATATCTTCTATATATTTTTATTGTTTATAGATGGCTATTTCGGTAAAAATGCATTTTCAGAATATCAACCAGCGGTAAATCGAAGTAAAGGGAGTGAATTGTTTGGTAATTAGGCGAGTAGACAGGAGAGTCCCCGCATTGACCAGCTAAGGCAAGCCAGATGCGGGTTGATATGATCGAACCAGTCGTCTGAGGCGCTTAAAACGCAGTCTTAGAGAATCCAGTCATCTCCTGCAGGCCCATTTCACGGCCCAGCGCGGTCATTGGGTGCACAACCACCAGTCCGCGAACACTTTTCTTCAGCTTGCCCATATCAGCCTGCTCTTTTTTGGTAATTGCGCGCTGAAACGGCATCTTCATCAGCTTCTGTGCTTCTTTACTCAGTTTTTGGCTATGAACTTCACGCAGGCGAGCAATTTCTGCTTCCAGCGTGGCTTTCTCTTTTTCCAGCTCGGCATATTTGTCTGCGGCTTCAACCAGCGACAGATCGGCCTGCTGGTGGCGGATGGCGTCCAGACGATCGCTGAGACGTTTGATTTCGTTTTTTTCGACTTCTTTCATGTGATGGCTTCTGATAAAGATAAATTTATAGCCCCTAGTATGCGCGACCAGGTGCTTTGTTCACAACTGATGACATTGCAATAGTTCTGTAACGTAATCATTAACATGCTTAAAAACTACGCAATTTATTGATTAATTAAGAAATCTATAGAAAAAAGATAATAAACAGCAGCGGATGATTATTGAGGATTCAGCACGTTTTCCTTAATGTCATCTTTACCGGGAACCTAAACTAAAATTGGCGGCCGCGCATTCCCGGCGCGGGGTAATACGGAGATATCATCATGGGCAAATTAGGTGAAAACGTTCCGCTTCTTATCGATAAAGCCGTAGATTTCATGGCATCAAGCCAGGCGTTCCGGGAGTATCTGAAAAAACTTCCTCCCCGTAACGCGATTCCGTCCGGAATACCCGATGAAAGCGTGCCGTTATATCTACAACGTCTGGAGTATTATCGTCGGCTTTATCGGCCGAAGCAGGTAGAGGGGCAGTAAGCAGACGTTGCTTACTTTTGAAAGGCTTTTTTTAAGCTGATTCTGGAAATCAGCTCAGTCAGTGAAAGGACCATTGTTGATCGCACAGCCTGTTGATAGCGCTGAATTTGCATTGCATACAAACTGGAGTCTGCTGGTTCAAACTGTGGCGGCGGTGGTAACGCCGCCACGCAGTGCAGTTCACCAAAGGGTCCAAGGATCTCGTCGTCGGTAAAGGCGTACTCGTTGCCGTCGTGATTTAGTTCTTCACGCAATGCCATCAGCAGCTCCGCATCTTCGTATTCCTGGCGGTTAATGACGCCCAACCCGTAAATGAGTTTTAAACGCACAGAAAGATCGCCCAGCGGACCGTCGCCGTCGAGTAACGGTTCTACAGCATACTTCACCGCGTAATCGTCTTTGCGGAATACCTGAAGCACCAGAAGATTTACCGCCTCGGTCAAAAGCTCGACGGCGGTGATCAGAAAGCTTCGCACGGTTTTGCCAGCATTCAGACGCTCAAGCACACGGTTTTCAAAGGCCTGGGTTTGTTCCATTGTTGCCTGCATATCTGACAATCTGTTATTCGGGCGCAGGGTGTCCTGCGCCTGGTCCACCATTATTGCATTGCTTTATAAGCGGTTACCGCCTCGGATACAACCTCGCTGTTGGCATCAAGACCGGAAATCTGTGCCAGCGCCGCCTGCGGACCTTTGTCAGCGATCAGTGCTGCCAGTTCCTGAGCCTGCGGATCATCTTCACTGCGGAAGTGCATTGCACCAGCAATCCCCTGAATCAGATTCTTGTGCGGAAGGCTGTATTCCAGCGTACCGAGCAATGGCTTGATCAGACGGTCGCCAGCACTCAGTTTACGCAGCGGCTGACGGCCTACGCGCTCTACATCATCTTTCAGATACGGGTTCTCAAAACGACCGAGGATTTTCTGGATGTACGCCGCATGTTTGTCTGCGTCAAAGCCGTAGCGCTTGATCAGTACCGCACCACTTTCTTCCATCGCACCTTTTACCACCGCGCGGATTTTCTCGTCGAGAATAGCGTCACGAATGGTCTGATGACCGGCCAGTTTTCCGAGGTACGCGGTTATAGCATGACCCGTGTTCAGGGTGAAGAGTTTACGTTCGACAAATGCCATCAGGTTGTCGGTTAACTCCATGCCTGGGATGTTCGGCAGTGCGCCTTTGAACTGCGTTTTATCGACAATCCATTCGCTGAAAGTTTCTACCGTCACTTCCAGCGGATCGTTAGTTGCCGAAGCCGAAGGCGGTACGATGCGGTCAACGGCGGAATCGACAAAGCCAACGTGTTCTTCTACCCACGCTTTGGCGTCTTCCGGCAGGGCGTTCATCACATGGCCTTTCAGCTGCGTGGTACCGCGTACCATGTTTTCACAGGCGATGATGTTCAACGGGGATTCATTACCTTGTTCTTTGCGTTTCACCAGCCCTTTGGCGATAGCCGGAGCAATACGTTCCAGCACAACCGGGCCAACGGCGGTAGTGACTAAATCGACCTGAGCAATCAGATCAACGACATCATCACCAATGCTGCTGACAGCATTGACGCCGGAAACGGTATCTACCTGCTCGGTTTCACCAACCACATGAACCTGATAGCTATGACGGGCATTCAGGGCATCAAGTACCACCTGATTGACATCGGCAAACGTCAGTTGGATACCCGCGTCTGCCAGCAGTTTACCGATAAAGCCACGACCGATATTACCTGCGCCAAAATGTAATGCTTTCATAGTATTAACCTTCATCAATGTTTTTACCCGAGAGGGCTGGGGTGAGGCTTTTCCCTCACCCAAACCCTCTCCGTGAGGAGAGGGTAGGATTGGATTACTTACGACCTGCCAACAGTTCCAGCACTTCATCCACGCTGGTGGTGTGTGCCAGACGCTCGATGACGGACTCATCATCCAGTGCATTGGTCAGGCTGGTGATAACCTGAATGTGCTCGTTGTTACGGGCTGCAATACCAATCACCAGACGGGCAATGTCATCTTCTTCTTCACCGAAGCGCACGCCTTCCGGGTACTGGCAGAACACGACGCCCGTTTTCAGTACGCGATCTTTCGCTTCAACCGTACCGTGTGGCACCGCGATAGACTCACCCAGATAAGTCGGGGTCAGTTTTTCACGATCCAGCATCGCCTGAACGTATTCCGGCTCAACGTAACCGCCTTTCACCAGCTGCTCGCCAGCAAAACGAATCGCTTCTTCTTTGGTTGCCGCTTTGCGACCGAGGAAGATGTTCTCCGCGCCTAGCTTGAACAGGTTAGCACTGGAATCGTCAAAGCTGTCTTTCAGGCTGTCTTTTACTTTCTCTTCGTTTGCCGTGTGGCGTTGGGCAGCAACCAGACGTTCGGTCAGGCTGGTGTACAGGCCGCTGTCGAGGAAGTTGGTCAGCGAAATATGCTGTGCCTGCGGAACCTGGCGCATAGCGCGTTCGGTCAGGTCACGGTGAGTGATGACGAGGTCCACATCTGGCGGCAGGTTGTTGATCGCGCTGTTAGTAACAGAAATCTGCGACAGACCTGCATCCTGAATTTTCTTACGCAGAACGCCTGCGCCCATCGCACTGGAACCCATACCGGCGTCACAGGCAACGATGATTTTACGTACGTGGCTCAGGTCGTTAGTCACATCGCCAGCAGACAGCGGAGATGCGCCTTTAGACTCAGCTTTCATGTCCTGCATACGACGAGTTGCTGCTTCAATATCATCTTCTTCTTTCACTTTGCTGGTTTTCAGCAAAATAGCAGAGACAACGAAGGAGACAGCCATCGCCGCACACACACCCGCGATGTTAGCGAAGTAAGCACCTTTTGGTGTCATCGCCAGTACAGCAAGGATAGAACCCGGAGATGCCGGAGAAACTAGACCACCGCCCAGGATAGTCAGCGTGAACACGCCAGTCATACCGCCGAGGATGACTGCGAGGATCAGACGCGGATTCATCAGCACATACGGGAAGTAGATTTCGTGGATACCACCCAGGAAGTGGATGATTGCCGCACCGCCCGCAGACTGTTTAGCGCTACCACGACCAAAGAACATGTACGCCAGCAGCACGCCCATACCTGGACCTGGGTTAGCTTCAATCAGGAAGAAGATTGATTTACCCAGTTCATGGGACTGCTGAATACCCAGCGGCGAGAAGATACCGTGGTTAATGGCGTTGTTGAGGAACAGGATTTTCGCCGGTTCAACAAAGATAGACGCCAGCGGCAGCATGTCATGGACAACCATGAAGTTAACGCCCGCAGCCAGCATTTTGGACAGGGCTTCAACAATCGGGCCAATGCCGAGGAATGCCAGAATAGCGAGGATCATCCCGATGATGCCTGCGGAGAAGTTATTCACCAGCATCTCAAAACCGGATTTGATCTTACCGTCTACCCAGCGGTCGAAGTGCTTAATGCACCAGCCGCCCAGCGGACCTGCAATCATAGAACCGAGGAACATCGGCATGTCTGCGCCGACGATAACGCCCATGGTGGTGATGGCACCGACTACGCCGCCACGTTCGCCGCCTACCAGCTTACCACCGGTATAACCGATCAGCAGCGGCAGGAGATAAGTGATCATCGGCCCGACCAGCTTCGCCAGCGTCTCGTTCGGTAACCACCCTGTTGGAATAAATAACGCGGTGATGATACCCCACGCGATAAACGCGCCGATATTTGGCATCACCATGTTGCTGAGGAAACGACCAAAGCTTTGCACTTTGATCTTAATATCGGATGACATAAAAACACCCCTTCTTATGTTTGCTGTCGCGCAGGCTGGAAGCCCGAGGTTTTTTGTTAATGTGGCGGCAGAGGTAGCCGGACCTTGTAGATACTGCGAAATCTGGCACTGAATCGGTTAACTGTCCAGTCGACGGCCTTTTGTGTGATATCAATCACATAAATATAGGGGGTAGAGAGGTAATTGACGTGACGTTCATCACAAAACGCTTGTGTAAAAAAGCAACAAGGCGGCGATTTTCGCTAAAAATGGCATTTAAATGTGAGTAGTGTCACATTTTTGTTTTGATGGTTTGTTGAATCTTTGTGATCTGAATCACAAGATATTTTCTTACGGCGTTCACCTGATGTGATCTACAGCATGTTATGCCTTCGTCATACAATCGTTATGTAACTAAGCAACTCATCACCTCTAAAAATTATTCTTTGGTGTTATGGCGAGAATCGCGAACCCGGATTATTGTCAAAATATCAGCCTGACTCCCTTCTGGCTGCCAGCCCAAAAACAACACTGATAAACGTGAATCCGAGGCAGATATGTTTCTAAACTATTTCGCGTTGGGAGTGCTGATCTTCGTCTTTCTGGTGATTTTTTATGGAATCATCGCGATACATGACATCCCTTATCTGATTGCCAAAAAGCGCAACCATCCCCATGCCGACGCTATTCATACGGCGGGCTGGGTGAGCCTGTTTACTCTGCATGTTATCTGGCCGTTTCTGTGGATCTGGGCGACGCTCTATCAACCGGAGCGTGGCTGGGGTATGCAGTCACATGTTGCGTCGCAGGAGAAAGCGACTGACCCGGAAATCGCCGCACTTTCTGACCGAATTTCCCGGCTGGAGCATCAACTCGCCGCCGAGAAAAAGACTGACTATTCCACGTTCCCGGAGATCTAATTATGGATCTATTGATTGTTTTAACTTACGTGGCGCTGGCGTGGGCGGTCTTTAAAATCTTCCGCATTCCGGTAAATCAGTGGACGCTGGCGACGGCGGCGCTGGGAGGCGTGTTTCTGGTGAGTGGTTTGATTTTGTTGATGAACTACAACCACCCTTACACTTTTACCGCGCAAAAGGCAGTGATAGCGATCCCTATCACGCCACAGGTGACGGGAATTGTTACTGAAGTCACTGACAAGAATAATCAGCTTATTCAAAAGGGCGAGGTGCTTTTTAAGCTCGACCCGGTTCGTTACCAGGCGCGAGTTGACAGACTTCAGGCTGACCTGATGACGGCGACGCATAATATAAAGACGCTGCGTGCGCAGCTCACTGAAGCGCAGGCCAACACCACCCAGGTTTCAGCGGAGCGCGACCGTCTGTTTAAAAATTATCAACGTTACTTGAAAGGCAGCCAGGCGGCGGTGAATCCGTTCTCGGAACGTGACATCGACGATGCGCGGCAAAATTTCCTCGCGCAGGATGCGCTGGTGAAAGGCTCGGTGGCGGAGCAGGCGCAGATCCAGAGCCAGCTCGACAGTATGGTTAACGGCGAGCAATCGCAGATTGTGAGCTTAAGAGCGCAACTTACTGAAGCAAAATATAACCTTGAGCAGACTGTCATTCGCGCGCCGAGCAATGGCTACGTTACTCAGGTACTGATCCGCCCAGGTACATACGCAGCTGCCTTGCCGCTGCGTCCGGTGATGGTCTTCATCCCCGAGCAAAAACGGCAAATTGTCGCCCAATTTCGGCAAAACTCGCTGTTACGTCTGAAACCCGGCGATGATGCGGAAGTGGTGTTTAACGCGCTACCTGGGCAGGTGTTTCACGGCAAACTGACTAGTATTTTACCTGTCGTGCCAGGCGGTTCTTATCAGGCGCAGGGGGTATTGCAATCATTAACGGTCGTGCCCGGCACGGACGGTGTGCTGGGAACCATTGAACTGGACCCTAACGATGATATCGATGCCTTACCCGACGGCATCTACGCCCAGGTGGCGGTTTACTCCGACCATTTCAGCCATGTTTCGGTGATGCGGAAAGTGCTGCTAAGAATGACCAGCTGGATGCATTATCTTTATTTGGATCATTGAGGGGGAGGGGGGAGATTATGGAACTTTGCTCCTTGTAAGGACTAATTATTTTTGCATATTACTTCATTAGCTGCGATGATTTTTCTTTAATATTCATTATGTTAATAAGTTCTGGATGAGTGTGCTCTCATTGGATTTTTTATCCGTCTTGTTCTGCCGCAGGATGAGACTATACATCGTCGAGATCGCAATGATGATATGAGTTGTTCCTCCTGCGACGGCTCTAATCAAAAAAGAGCAGGAGTGCTTTTCCATCTATTGCGATGATGGCTTTATTATCTGAAGGATGACAGTCACATTTAAAAAATATTTAATCTATAGATCACAATGTAGGGTCATGGAATATATGTATACAACTATTTTCTTCTTCACTTTTAATTATCGTATTCATTATAAAACTAAGTTAAAAAAACTCCTGGAGAGTGAGTTATTAATATATTTTTAAATAAAATTAAGTTATCATTCATCGATGCACTTTATAGAATCATCAATGGCCATAATAGTACTATTAACTCTCAATTTTATATTTTTATCATCACTACAAATATTAACTGAATTTATATCAATGATTTTTTTATTCTTATCTTTTATTTTATTTACTGTTTCAATGCAATCAGCGGCAAGTTGGAGTGGATTTAGATTTTTCAGATATGGTCTTATGATCTTTCCCTTACTTAATAAATAGCATGTATAGGATTCGGAAAGTCCAGCATCTATTTTGTACCTCATTATATTAGATAAGGATGTGAGAAATTCCTTGTTATCATTCGCAGCCATATATGCCAGTCCGAGTTCAGCCTCTGCGGCCTTACAGGCAAAATAGCTTAGTGAACACGCTTTTCGTCCCTCTTTATTACTGGCTGATATTAGTGCCCATAATATTGCTTTGTCTGCCAAATCTAACTCTCTCTGAAATTGTCTTGCAGTAACTGCACTCGCAGAAATAGAGAAAAAAATACAATTGTTAATAACCTTGCCATATTTTTTAGTCCGTAACTGTTAATGTGCTATCTGGCTCTGAAAATATTAACTCATTTAATTTTTGCATGTCATTAGATAAACCAGTTATACAACCCTCGGAACAGAATCGAGGTCCTAAAGACGGACCAAAAGCGTTTAAACAACTATGTATTGAAAATCCATTGCGATTATAAGTTCCTGTATTAACTGACGGTACTAATCGTATGCCGTCAGGTTTTCTATTGCTTGCTCCCGGGTCATTAACATTCCAACTCCATAGGCCTTGAGGTATTGGCCATCTATTTATAAATGTGTACAACGGGGATTATTTTTACATTGCATATTATTACCAGAAGCGACTGGAATACTAAGCACATCATAAAAATTATCATCACATGGTATATCTGAAACACACGAAAGCATACCTAAAGTTATACTGTATAAACAGGTGGCTAATCCCAAGGGGATCGATTCCAGAAATCGGGTTCAACGGATACTGATAAAAATTCCACCTACCTTCCAGCCCAATCGGAGCCTGAGTGTTATACCGCCCCTGCTGCGGTTAATGTTACCGATAATAGTTATAGTACAGCCCTGATTCATCATCATACTACTGCTGCGGCAGTCTGATGAACTATTGCTTTTACGGATTCTCCTTATTCTTCCTTCTATCCATTCGCTTTAGCTTTTTGAGCTCTTGAAGTTTGCTCTTTGTATCAATATTACCGTTATTTACAGCGAATTCCATCCAATAAATAGCTCTATTCAAATTATAATATTCTGATAATGTTGGATTTGTATCTGATAAAAAGACCCCATAATTAAACTGCGCTGTAACATTCCCCTGAGATGCTGATCTTTCCAAGAATCGCAATTGTTTATCAATATTATTTTTAGTAAAGCAGTAATATTGATATAGTCGAAATGATGCCTCTGAATCACCATGTTGTGATTTATACTTCAGTTTCATCAGCTTTTCTTCACTTAAATCATAGGTCATTGCTGTAGATCCCATCACACTTTCGTTTTCTTTTATTTTCACATCAGCACCATGCAATTGACCAATAAGAGAAAAATAAAAAAATAGTAACAAGCATGCTTTCATACATCTACAACCTATCTTATATCACTGGGTTTTTCTGGCGTACCTTGCATATTAGAAATGGGGTGCCCAGATGGCCCATATGTTATCCAATTACCAAGGTCTTTTGTTGTTATAGCCATTAGATCCTTATTTGAATTAAGGTTCGTTGGTGCTGTTAGCACTGTATCCATTTTTAACTTACCATTAGTTCCTCGCCCCCACCACGTCCATAGCGTGTCAGGTCCTATTACATTTGTATGTAACTCTTTAGCTAATTGGCTAGCAAATGAATTTTGTCCTTTACCTGTATTACAAGAAAATAACCAAACTGTCATCCCATCTTTATAATTCCCATCAAATTTAATTAGATATGCTAGATCTTTAGCTGTCATGATACTGCGCGTTGCGGATTCAATAGATGTGGGGGTACCATGCCCCCCGATTGTGAAAACGCCTGGGATATTAATCTCATCAGCTACAGAATGGATAAGATCACTTTCGGGGTATAAATTTATATCAACCAAACCTTGCGGATCTACATTTATGACCGGATTCAACGGATACTGATAAAAATTCCATCCCCCCTTCAGCCCAATCGGATCC
>ERZ779866.901-NODE-901-length-31867-cov-3.859047_pt1 | contig 31867 bp, 25 predicted proteins | sample MGYA00511248_ERZ779866 | MGnify/ENA primary metagenome ERZ779866 (study PRJEB29588, sample SAMEA2155758) | human gut metagenome | biome: human gut; feature: human-associated habitat; material: faeces | place: Denmark | collected 2008/2010 ... | reverse complement strand
ACCTGGTCAGGCCGGGAACGGAGCAGCCACAGCGAAGTGAATGTAGTGCCGAGGATAAGGCTCGCCACTTCTTTTTTTTGAGTGTCTATCTCGTTGATTTTAAAAGAAATTCAAAATCAAACTACTAAAGAGACTACTAACGTATTAAATCAAACTTTAGCTTTTTTTTGTGGTTTTTGCGCAACGTATATTTAAGTTGAAAGGTGAAACACGTTTGTGAATCACCTTTAGTTTTGATGTTAATGTTTAGTATCGGATGACCATTTTTGATAGTCACGCATCAATTCTTCGTAAGCTCTCAAGAGACGTCTGCAAGATTCTTGACGGTAATGGCACCAGATCTCATGTTGCTTAACAATTTCAGCAATTGAGGGCGATTTTGCCAAATATGTAATGAATGGCTCCAACGTCCCTTCCTCAAACAGGTCGACACACCAACCAATCCCATCAACTTTTGCAACACCAATTTGATTGGCTACTTTGTTTGGGATTGAGTGTAAGGGCAAGTATTGACACGAAAACAGTGAGTTGAATACTTCCGTTTGTTCAGCCACCAATGCTTGATACGCCGGGAAAGAATCTCCGACATATTCCATGAGTAATGAATAAACGCCAGTTGATACACAACCAACGCTTCCATCGTTCAATTTACGTTGGAGGTCAAATTCAACTCTAGGAAAGATATCACTCATGCGAATGATATTTTTCAAATTGAAGATGCTTTGGAGCTCTCCAATTCTTGAGCAAATAGATTCATATCCATCAGCGCTAAGACATTCACTGTCGTCAAACGGCACGAATAAGCCAATTCGATCAGACAAAAAGTCTTTGCAGACTTCTTCGCCTATCAATGTATTGAAAATAAAGAGGATTTTTTTGAAAAGAGAGAGGACTTGACGTGAATCAAGTCCTCATGGAACTAGTGAAACGGGAAGTCAGGTAAAGACATTGGATCTTTTTGATTATTTTGAAAAAATTCGATGTTTTTTCTTCTTTATATCGTGATCCATCTCGTAATTATTTCAAAGGTTCACGATTCGAAGTTCTATTATGTCCCGTCCACGTTCTGAAAATCCTAAAGAACACGTCAGCTTGGTTCGTTCCAAGCAGAAAAATGGTTGGTACTACGTCTTGGAAGTCACCAGCGTTTACGATCCCAAAATTAAAAACAGCCGTAAGATCCGCTCCCGTTTGGTCGGCAAACTCCCTCCTGGTGAAACCGATCTCAACAAGATGATTCCTACCGAATCGGGGCAGGGGCGTAAAAAGAAAAGCATCCCTGAAGCTCTGGCTGAGCTCAAGGATTCCCGCAACCCTCTCTATGTCGTCTATCCCTTGGATTTAACCCTGCTGGTTGTTGTGTTAGTCGCCATGGCCGGCTACACTTCTTGCTATCAAATCGCTCAATACTGGGCCAGCAACCGAGCGGTTTTGAAAAAATATTTTGATGATTTTCCCGATCGGGACATCTCTCATGACACGGTCAGACGGTTGATTAAGTTAATTGGTAAACAACAATCCGAGCAATTGATTAAACGATTTACCGAGCAGTTGCTCAACCCCATTAAACATCGTGTTGTCTCGCTTGACGGGCAATCGGTTAAAGCGTCTAAAACGCTGCTTCAACCCCGCGGTCAATACGTTTTAAACGTTTATGACTCCGATGATCAACTTTGTCTGGAACAAAGAGTGATCGGAGAAAAGGAAAATGAGATCACCCATGCGGCCGACTTGATCGATTCTTTGGATATTAAAGGCACCGTAGTGACTTGTGACGCCCTGAATACACAAACGAAGTTGGTGCAAAAAATCGTGCAAAAGGGGGCTGATTATTGTGTGGCGGTCAAAGATAATCAACAGGCATTGTTCGATCTTGTCAAGGCATGGTTTAGAACAGAACCGTCACAGCTCATCAAAGACAATCAAACCCTCGATAGCGATCACTGTCGCATTGAAACCCGTCGCATCCAGGTTCTACCCGGCTCATTAATGGATGGGCCGATATATCAGGACGTTTTGAAGAAGTGGCCGGGCCTTGATGATGGTTGCATGATCAAGTTAGCGACAGAAACGGTAATTAAAAACACAGGCGAGATCCGCTACGATGAGCGCTATTTCATTTCGTCGTTGCATTTTGATGAGCAATACATTGCTCAATTGCTACTAAAGACCATAAGAAGTCATTGGGCCATCGAAAACATTCTGCACTGGGTGTTGGATGTCACCTTTAATCAAGATCGAATGCATTGTCGCAATGCGGATTACTTGGCCGGACGAACGGTGCTGTCGAAATTGGCCTACAACATCATTAGCAAGGCTCAAGCCAACGAAGAGATGCAAACCGGGAAAAAGTCTGCGACGAAACCGTAGTGGGTAGTCCGATTCAATAACGCGGATTTCGCTGTTGAGTGCTTATCAAAATAACGAACAAGAGATAATTCGCGGGCTGGCGTATGCATCACCCCTGTAACTTTTTCTTTACAAAAGATAGAATTAAGTTACAATTCGCAATAACGATTCTCATTCTCATTATAGGGAAAGCAAATGTCAACGCAAAAATCTTCGTCTCCCAAACGGTTTCCTAAGCGGAAAACTTTAGTGCTGGCACTGTCAGCAGTCATTCCATTGGTGGGTTTTAGCGCTCAGATTCAAGCGCAAGAATCTTCGGAAGTTGAAAAGCAATCTGATAAGTATCGTGCAGAGCCTGTCGTGGTAGTGGCCACTCGCACAGCGAAAACGCTAAACGAAGCGCCTTCTTCCGTGGAAGTGGTCACCTCTGAGACGATGGATAGAGAGGGCATCAGTACGATAGCGGAGTCTTTGCTTGACATCCCTAATGTTGATGTGGTTTCCCCGGAAAGTCCGGTGTACTCCAGTATTTCAATCCGCGGATCGGATAGAGACCAGATTACTTACTTGATTGATGGAGTTCGACAAGATAACTACACGATGAGCGGTAATCGTCCCGCCTTTATTTTCGTAGATCCAGAAATGGTTAAACAGGTTGAAGTGAGAAGAGGGGGCGGCAGTTCCTTGTACGGCAACGGCGGTATTGGCGGGACCTTGTCGGTCACAACAAAAACAGCACAAGACTTGTTAAAACCGGGTCAATCCTATGGCGCCAAGCTCAAAACCGGCTATAACAGCGCATCGCGGGAATGGAATCGATCCGCTTTTGTTTACGGTCAGCATGGTATCTACGATGCCGTTATTGGTTACTCAAGACGTGACGGTTCTAAGATTTCATTATCAAATACTGGTAGACGCTCAGCTACCGAAAGAGATTCCCAATATGACGCTGTCATGGCTAAATTAACTGTTTCACCTAGTCAAGATAACCGTTTTACCTTTGGGTACTCGTACGATAAACCTCAACAATGGTCCGGTCCGGCCAATGACCGGATGTTTTATGAGCTTAAACAGCATCGGGTAACGGGCTCTTGGGATTATCGAAACGGGGATTGGATTGACCTTAAAGTCAATCTGCAATACTCCAAGATGGACAACTCTTACGATAACCGCACATACAATCCGGAAGCCTACTTTAGCGATGAATTTGAGTCCTATAGCGGTAATGTGCAGAACACATCCATTTTTGAGTTGGGCGGAACACACGTCTTAACCTATGGTTTTGATGTTTCCCAAACAAAACAGCATTCAAAAAATGCCTCTGGTCTCTCGGATGAAAGCCGTCCGGATTCTGAAGGACTGGATGCCGGGGTATTTATTCAGGATGAATATTCACTCAATGATTATTTAACGATCACGCCTGTTGTACGATTCTCTTATTATGATCGTACCCCCAAGAGCGGTCAAAAAGACAAGTACGGATTAGAAGGACAGACAGACTCCAAGGTTACGCCGGGGATCACATTTACGGTCACGCCGACAGATGAATTATCCGTTTATTTCTCCGCACAGACAGGTTATCGTCCGCCGTTCCTGGATGAATTGTATACAGCCATGGATTATGCCGATTACGGCATGTACTCTGTGGTATTGCCTAATTCGAACGTCAAACCAGAAGAGTCATTGAATCTTGAATTGGGTGTGAATGGCGATTTTAAAAATGTATTTGCTCAAGAAGATAAGTTGAGCTTCAGAGCAAGTGTTTTTCGCGATAAGATCAAAAATCTCATTGTGGCAGGCTTGACCGGTGATATGGAAATGACGCCGGGTGGAGATATGATTCTCTACTACTCCATTGACAATGTGGGTTCCGCTCTCAAAAAAGGTTTTGAACTATCGGCCGATTATTTGATCGGAAACTTTGACTTCCATGCCTCTTATGGTTATTTGCATGCAGAGGATGAGGATACAGGAGAAAAAATCGCAGGCATCACTCCTCAACAAGCCGCTTTCAGAGCGGGATATACGTATCATCCTTGGGATTTAAATGCATGGTACCGTTTGCGTGCTTACAAGGGTGGTAAGAGCAGTGAAGAAACTGTCTATGGCTCCGGAGAATATAAGGACTATGCTGGTTTTGCATCGCACTCCATTGGTGCTTCCTGGACTCCTGAAATTCCCGGTTTCGCGGATATTGCCATTAACTTCGCTGTGGATAATATCGGCAATAAGAAATACAGATATTTGAACGGCGGTTATGGTTATTCTCGTACTTATCGTACTTGGATTTCCGCTACATTCTAATTTCAAAATCGGGGGAAACTTTCTTTTCAGATAGTTTTCCCTCATCTTTCTGTTTAACGATCGGGTTGTTTGCAATTGTCTTTCGGTCTTAAATCGCTCCTGATTCATTGCTTTTTTAATCGGAAACAATGGCGATTATGGGCATTATTGTGTTTCGTAATCGGTGCATATGTTTTCAACATTAACTTAGCTATTGAACTCAATAACTGGAACGGTCGTTTTTACAATGCTCTGCAGGTAGTTGACAAAGAGGCGATTTATCGGGCACTTTTCGATTTTATTTGGCTGTGTGCGACGATTATTGTTGTTCTGGTAACCGCCAACTATGCTCAAAATCGTCTGGCATTGGCTGCTAGACGTGATCTTACGGCTATTTTTCTTAAGAACTGGCTTTCAAAAGAAGGAACGATCTACCACCTTCAACAATCAAGGACTGAACCGGATAATCCTGATCAACGTATTGCAGAAGATATTAAAGAACTAATCAATTTGTCATTGTCATTAGCAATCAGTTTATTTAATGCTCTGCTGACAATCGGCAGTTTTTCGGTCATCTTATGGAATCTTTCCGGATCTATTTCTGTGTTCGGCTACAAAATTCCCGGCTATATGTTTTGGGTGTGTCTGGTTTATACAGCATTGGAAACGCTTTTTACGCACTTAATTGGCCGAAAACTTAAAAATCTAAATTATGAAGGTCAAAGACGAGAGGCAGACTTCAGAGCGGCTTTGCTTGAAAAACGACGTTTTGCCCAAGCTGTAGCCGGAGCCCGGGCGGCAGAGGCTGACTGCGCACAGTTACAGCATCGTTTTACCGTCTTATTGAATGTCTTGATATCGTTGGTTAAAAAACGCAGAGACTTAGACTTCTTCTCCGTAGGCGTAGGTCAGGTAACACATCTGACTCCGATTTTTTTCTCTTTACCCAGTTTATTCACCGGCGTCATCCAGTTAGGCGGATTGATGCAAATTCGAAGTGCCTTTGTCGATGTTGCCCGTTCCCTGTCCTGGATTGCCATGTCTTATCCGGAATTAGCGCGTTTGGTTGCTGTTTACGAACGTCTAAATCAATTGCAAAATCGCATGCACGATGTTGAGCAAAGGGTAGAAGAAATAAACTCCAAATTCGATTGGAAAAACAACGAAGGTTTGTCTGTCGATATTAAATTGCCCATTATTGGAAAATGTTTGGCCTATGTTCATATGAGCATCCCATCAGGTACCCTAGCTATTCTTAGCGGTCCATCGGGTAGTGGAAAAAGCACTTTGATCAAAACCATAGCGGGCTTTAATAAGTCCTTTACCGGTCAAATCCGGTCTTCGGAAAATTATCTTTGGATTTCTCAATTGGGGTATATGTTTCATGGCTCCTTACGGGCCAATTTATCTTATCCGTTATTGCCTGAAACTTTAAATAACGATTTAGCCAAGAAAATTCTCAATCGGGTTGGATTAGCTAATTTGTTTAACCAGATTGACGAGACCGATGATTGGACATCCAGACTCAGTAACGGAGAGCAGCAACGGATAATGCTCGCCAGAGCATTGATCGCGAAGCCTAAGGTTCTCTTGTTGGACGAAACCACGTCTGCTTTAGATGATCTCTCTGCCCAACAAATGCTCGATTGCATAAAAACCGATTTGCCTCAGACTTCGGTCATATTGGTCACTCATCAACAGCAATTAAAAAACAAAGCCGATTTAATTTTTGAAATGGAACAATTTTATGTCTCAGATTCCAAACTTCTACATCCCGTTCCCTCGTTATGAAAATGCTGTGTTCATTGGGGATACGGCTATTGAGACTTTGTCATCGATGAAAATTTATGCCAAAGGCTTAATTGGATCCGATATTCCTAATATGCACACCTATCATCCATATGAGAAACACTTGGAATGTACGGCTTGTGTACTCAATGACAGAAGAATTTTGACAAAAGCTTTGGAAAAGCAATCAATGGACTATGTTCTGCTCGAAGACAACGGGCGCCCAGAATTAAATCCGGTTGTTTTAAAGACTGGACTTCAAGAAATTGGCATTAAAACCTTGGTCCTAGATGTTACCGGCAGTCCCCAAGAGATTTTACAGAGAGCAGGGGAATTGTTTGGCGAACAAGCCCGTGCCCGGAGAGCTATTAAACTCTTTGATGAAAAATATCGATTGATTAATGACCGGTTATGCACACCAATCAGAAAAGCACTGATTCTCTTATCAGTCCGACACCCATTTACCGATGAACTTTACCATTTTGCACTTTCTGCTCAATCAGAACTTAGTCAGTTTATCGTTCCGCTAAACGTAAAAAATGTGCTTACCGATGACAGGCCATCAAGTCCAATGCAAGGGGTAATTGATTTTGATGAGATATCTTCGCAAACATTAACGAACTTAAATCCGGATTTTATTGCTTTGTGCGGTGACGCCTCTGGTGGCATGTTGGCGTTAAATCAAAGAATTCATCGAGAGGGTTTCTATTGCCAAGCTATCCGAAATATGAACATATTCTCTCTACCCTATTATTGCGATGCGATGAAGTGCCAACAACCGTGGATTATGCAAAAATGGATTGAGTGCCTTGATCCTAAGAATTAAAGGAAACAGACTGTTGAAATTATTATTTTGAACAATCTCACTGTTACAGCTGACGGGATTGGAGCCAAGGCTCCGAGTGCACCAACGGCCACCTCTCCCAACCAATCCGCTACCTCACAATCACCCGGTGCTGGGTTATCTAAAGTTCGGTCGTCAGCTAGAGTCAGTGTATCAAAAGTTATCAGAAGTAGATATTTGGAGCAAAAGAAAACCCGCCGTGTTACTAACCAGCGACTTTGAGACTGGTTTGTTTCAGCGATTTTGAGACAAATTTCCGTACTATTTCGACTCCTTTCGTTTCTCCAAAGAAGGGATGTACTTCGTGTTTCGCAATAAAAAGGAGTCAAGTCTCATAATACCTGTTCTTGAGCAACTCAATAATGGTTCACTACATTTGGCTCAGGCATAAATGTTGTTATCAATCAGCATAGCCACTTTGTATCGTTAACTACGGTCTTTTCGACTCAAAAATTTCAATTTTTTAACCCATAGAAATAAAGACAGAGCACATCGCGACAAATTCCCTGCTGAGTTTAAGAGTAGGGGTATTAAGGACATTAAAAAGCGCAACAGAGATTTTCAACTAGCAATATCTACAACGTGATGGGTTATGTCTAAATCGCCCACGCTCCAGTTTCACTCTCTACAACGGTGAAGACACCGCTTGGAATAGTTTATTTGGATTGATGACAGCTCTCATCGTTGGTTTGGGGACGATGGTCCAAAAGTTCGTTTGTTTAGATTTATAGACAATGTCATTGGAGAGATCACATTAGTTCGATAGTTCAGTCGGTGACCAGATCTGGAGACGGGTAGGGTATTGCAGTACTGCTCAACAATTTTTTTAGTTAATGTAACAGCTTTTTAGGCATAATTTTTCCCGATGAATAGTCTACTTAGTCCTGTTTTATCATCGTTATAAACTGCTATCCAGACTACTAACGCTACTTGTTTTTTGCTGATTCAACTTAGATGAAGTTTTTGCTTAATTTTTATAACTAGTTGAAAAACAAATGAAAAATATTTTTACTTTTTCAAGTTAGTAGCACTTAAAAGTTTCGCCATTTCTATTTCGGCCCGCACTTTTTAGACGTTACTGCTTCGTTTGTCCATCGGCATTACAGGATTTCCAGGAATAAGGGTCACTTTGAAATGGGTGCCTTTTTCAGCGTCCAGCAATTCGATCTTCCAGCCTAAGCGATCACAAATGCGTTTGGCTATCGACAGGCCCATACCGCTTCCCGGCGTTTTCTCAGTACCGCGGACAAATGGCATAAAAATTTTCTCTTGGATTTCTTTGGGGATGCCGCTTCCCGTGTCAATAATTTCAAAGCCGTCAGCTAATTCTCGTGCAGTAACCTGTCCCGTTTGCGTATAAAGCACGGCATTTTTCAGAAGATTATTAACCACAGTGCCAAGCAGTATCGGCGAGTAGTGGCCGGGGCAGGGTGCCTGACTTTGAATACTTAAATTCAGATGTTTGCTCTGAGCCTGTTTTTCCCAATTTTTTGCAGTATTCCAGATGATGTCATAGACACGGTCAGTTGAAGAGCCAGACTCAATAGCGCCGCCTCGAGCCATCTGTAAAAAGACTGTCAGCATCTCTTCAATTGATTGGGCGGACTTAAGAATCCGCTCAACTTGTTTGGCCTGTTTATCTGTTAACGGATAAAGCTGCATCAGTTCGGCTGTTGTTTGAATCACGGTCAATGGGGTACGCAATTCATGACTGATATCGGCCGTAAAGAGCTTTTCACGCGCAAGTGCCTCGTGAAAGCTTCTTAAAGTGTTATCGCAGGTTTTGGCAAGATCACCGATTTCATCATCGGTGATTTCGCCTTTAAGCGGTCTGTAGCGTTGAGATTTCGCCATTTGGCGAACCTCAGAGGACAGATTGGTAATCGGGGTCATGATTTTTTTGCGGATCCACCAATAGCCGAAACAGGCGCAAAAAATGAAAATCAGTGTGGCACAAGTCACAATCAGAATCTTGAAAATCTGCTCACTGCGCTCAAAGTCATACTGGTCTCGTACCAAAACGTATGCGTGACCGTTAACGGTTATCTTGTATAAAAAAGAGGAATCATCAGAGTCGACGATTTCCTGGTAACCGTCCGGATAAACAGCGTATTTGTCAGGGATGGCGGGCAGTTGCGGAGCGTTGCCGTAAAACTGCATGGAACTTGGCAAAACAAAATCTTCGCCAGCTTCAATTTCATTGACGAGAATAGTCAATTCGTCTCTAAGGATATCGTCCACGAGATTGTCTTCCATGAGTTCTGTGGGCTCATGCATGGCCACAGAAAACAGCAATACAATAAGAACCGTCTGCAGCATCCATCCTGCGAGAATACGACGCGCCAATCCGAACCGCTTCAGTGTTTTCATTTTTTACTCACCTAACGACCAACCCATGCCGGGATGGGTTTTAATGAGAGCTTTGTCAAAAGGTTTATCCACAGCCCGACGCAAAAGGTAGAGGTTGGCTCTGAGGCTGTCGGAGTCAGGCGGCGAGCCGTTCCAGACCACCGTCTCCAGGCGCAAACGACTTACCACGGCAGGGCTTTTCGCCATCAATTCTTTCAAAATGGCTAAACACGTCGGATTGAGCCTGATTGATGTGCCCGCGCGGGTGACCTGAAGTGTTTGCAGATTAAACACGAGATCGGCCACTTGAAGTACATCTTTTTGATTACCGTATGTCCGACGCAGGAGCGCCTCGATGCGGGCAGCCAATTCTTTAAGAGCGAAAGGTTTGATCAGATAGTCGTCTGCGCCGACTTCCAGACCGCGGACACGGTCATCGATGCTGTCGCGGGCGGTCAGCATCAAGATGGGAATGTTGTTGCCGTTGCGCCTGAGCTGCTGACAGATGGACAGACCGTCAATGAGGGGCAATCCGATGTCGAGTACGCAGAGACTATAGGATGCCGACATCAAACGCTTAAGCGCGTCGGCTCCGTTCACAGCGGTTTCAACCGAAAACCCTTTGATAACCAGATAATCCCGAATGTTATAAAGGATGTCCACGTTATCATCAACTACCAAAATAGGTAAAGACACTATGACCTCACTAAAAAGAACCGCCTTTGTTTTCAGTCTGCACAATCGTCCTACTGCTTTGAACTTCTGTCCTTGCGAACATAACCGTCATTGATTGCCATCAATCGGTTTGACAGAATTTTGACATCATTTTAACGCCGATTTATCCGTTGCTGAACGATAGTGTCACCTGTGCTAATTCAAGTAATTTCAGTGTAAATAATGAAAAACGGCATTCGTTCATACAATCCGTGGATCTGGTTGGTTTTGCCGCTTTGGTGCCTGGCATTTTTAATTCTTTTTCCGCCGCATCAATTCGATGTGGCGGTGAGTCGACTTTTCTGGGTTAACGGGGATTGGCCTTGGCACGGTAATGACTTTTTTACCCAAGTGCTGCATAAGGGGGCCAAGGCAGTTCCGATTGTCATTGCGCTGTATTTACTCTATCAAATTATTCGGGGGGCTCTGCGCCGCCAAAGCGCTAATTTCAATCGAGATACCTTTGTGCGCTACTGTTACGTCTTTGCGGCAATGGCTGTCAGCGTTCTTTTGGTTGTATGGCTCAAGGAGGTAACCGGCGTAAGTTGCCCCTGGTCGGTCACAGAGTTCGGCGGCTCGGCTTCGATTACTGACCCTCAGTGGTCTTTTGTATATAAGCCGGGCAGATGTTGGCCGGGCGGTCACGCGGCTTCCGGTTTTTGTCTTTTTGCTCTTTACTTTGCCTTAAGGGACCGCCATCAGTCTTTGGCAAGGTGGACTCTGGTCGGCGTTTTTGTTTTCGGTTTTATCTGCGCCATGGCCCGCACCATGCAGGGGGCGCATTTTCTGTCACACAACGTAGCCACGATGCTGATGAATTGGCTTGTCTGCGCCGTTTTTTACGTTGTCATTTTTGACCGAAAAAATCTTCTGAAACGTTTTAAAAACGTCATGCCTGCTCACTCTTTTCATGAGCAGGTGCTGCTCACTGCGCTTTTGTGGACTGTTGTCTTTGACGTGCCTTTTTGGCGTGCGCTCATTGCTTCGGCAGGAAGCGATCCCGTTACGATCACCCAGACGCTCCTTTTGTCTGCGGCTTTGGGCCTGAGCTTTTTCTGCGTTGCGGTTGCTGTGATTGAACTTTTGGGAATTCTGCCGCGAAGACTTTATCAGCTGTTCATTTTGATTTTGTCGATTTCGGGTGTCACTGCGCTTTTTGCCTCACTGCTTTACGGCACCACGATGACGCCCGACATGGTGCGTAATTTCCTTGAAACGGACTCGCGCGAGGCGAAGATGTATCTGTCAGTCTCGTCGGCTCTTTTGTGTACGTTCCTGGTGATCCCCTCGGTTCTTCTTCTGCGTACGGGTGAGACGGGAAAAACCGCCTTTAGCGAACGGTGCCGTCGGGCGGGACTTGCAGCACTTGCGCTTTTACTCGGTATTGTGCTGTTACTGAGTCAATTACAGCCGTTTTCGGCTTTGATGAGAAACGATAAAAGCCTCCGCTACATGATTGCGCCGTTTAACACGGTGTATTCCACCGCGTCGACACTTTTGCGTGATAAAAGTACGGGAGGACCTCGCGAACGCATCATTGTTGACATTAATCCGGCAGCAACAACGGCACCAAAAAGACCCACAGTTTTTGTGTTGGTGATTGGTGAAACAGCCCGTTCTGCTAACTGGCAGTTGGCAGGTTATGCCCGCGAAACCACACCGCTTCTGGCAGCCAGAGGCGACATTATCAATATCCCGAAGGTTGAAGCCTGCGGCACGAGTACCGATGTGTCGCTGCCTTGTATGCTAAGCCGCGTGGGTCGCCGTGACTATGATCGCGAGCGCATTTTGTCTGAAGAGGCGTTGCCCTCACTTTTGCAGCGATCAGGCTTTAATGTCACCTGGATTGATAACCAGTCGGGTAGCAAGGGGACGAGTGAAGGAGTCAAGAGACTCTTTTTGAATCAAGTGGATCTTTCGTGCAAAGGCGCCGAGTGCATGGATTTGGCTTTTGTCGAGGATCTGAAAAACCGCATGACACACCTGAAATTCGGAGAACGCCAAGTCTTGGTTTTGCACATGATGGGCTCACACGGTCCGGCCTACGATCATCGCTCGGAAGACAAGGATAAGGTCTTCGGATCTGTGTGCACAGACCCCAGTTTCAGAAGCTGCTCATCTGAGCAAATTGTCAACGCGTATGACGCGAGCATCCGCTACACCGACCGAGTGCTTGTCGGTCTTATTGAGACACTGTCCTCGAAAACAGAAGTGGATACGGCTTTTATCTACATTTCCGATCACGGGGAAAGCCTGGGTGAAAACGGTCTGTTTTTACATGGAGCACCGTACTACGTGTCGCCTGATGTGCAAAAAATTGTGCCGATGGTGATGTGGTTATCCGATGGGTTTAAAGAAGACTATGGTGTTTCTGAAGCTGTTATTGAGAAAAACATCCAGAAAACGGTTACCCATGACCATCTCTATCACACAGTGTTGGGGCTTTTGAATGTGAAATCGTCCACCTACGAAGCCCGGTGGGACCTATCCGCAATGGAGAATTAAAAGACATCCGTACTTCTCCATTTTTTCCGGCCGGATTCCTTTTTCGGACTCCGGTCTTTTTTTTCGTTGCTGCCCCTGTCTTGTCCTGGAAAAAGTTGACACTCGAGGGTGCGGAGGTGACCGATGAGAGGATAGGCGGAGCGGCTTATGGTCTTCGTCAGTCGCTTGATGCGGCAGGCGCCTTGTGGGGCTTCTTTGGAGCAAGTTACTGCTTTGCGGGCGGTGCGCTTTTGGCACTCATGACGCTCATGGCAATTCGGTTTTTCAAGTTGCTATGACTGCTCGGCTGAACAAAGCATTCGGCAGACCATGCTCAAAACAGCCTTTTTAGAGCCAAAGATAAGCCAATGGAATGGCTAAATTGTCTGACAAGTTGACCGCTATAGAGTACAAACGACTTGAATTTTCTTTCTTTCGCGATATTGTCCCTGAACCAATTCAGGTGTCTGAAGGCGTTTGCATCGACAGATTCGTCCTCTTTAAATTTCTAAACCAATTGAAATGGAAAAAATTAAGCGTTTTTTAAAAAAATGATTAAGCGTTTTTGCAAATATACAGCAAGCAAAATTGTAAAAAATTCAATAAATACAATGAGTAATAAAGATAATGCTTTGCTGATAAAAAGTTAATATCGAATATTGAAACTTTAAAGTGCTTTTTGGTTCGATTTTCAATTCAGTGATTCAAGTTGTTATGATTCCTCGGGTAAAGAAAGAGTTCGACCCATCATGCTCAATACTTCTTTATTTTCTTTGTTTCTGATCACTTCAGCATTGACGGTTGCCACTCCGGGGCCCGGCGTTTTAATGACATTAACGAGCTCCATTCGCTACGGTCTGCGCACGGCTGTTTATGTGATTCTCGGCACGGCAACGGGGACCGTGGTGATGGCGGCAATTTCATCGACAGGTCTTGGCATTTTGATTGCCACATCGCCTGCTGCCTATGAAGTGATCAAGGGACTGGGGGCGCTCTATATGGTGTATTTGGGCGTACGGCTGTTTCGCGCCAAGCCCTTTAGCTTTGATTTGGCGGTCAAAGAAAAAGAAGTGAAAATCTCTGTCCTTCAGAAGGGCTCTTTGTGGCTGCAGGGCGTGACGCTTCAGATGACCAATCCCATGCTCATCATGTTTTTTGTGTCGCTTTTTCCGCAGTTTATCGATCACGAGCTGGCTTTCGTCCCACAGGTTTGCCTGATGACAGTGACCTATTTTTGCATTGTGTTTGTGATCCATTGCGGCTACGGGTGGATCGCGTCAAATTTCAGACGCCTGCTTTCAACTCCCAAAGCCGCCAAAGTCATCAATTGTGTGGGCGGTGCGTTTTTTCTCTTTTTGGCTGCCCGAGTTTTCTACGATATGGTGCTTGAACTATCGGTTTAAGAAAATAGCGACGATAGTATGCCAACTCCGAGCGCCTTTTCCGCTAAACTTCTCCTGTTTAAAAGTTCTCTGAGTGGTTAGTGACAAATGTTTGAAATTAGTCCGGCAGAAGAAAAAGACTGTGCGTTGGTTTTAGACTTTATTCGGCGTCTGGCCGATTATGAAAAGCTTCTTCATGAGGTGAGCGCCACGGTTGAGGATGTCCATCGCGAGCTTTTTGAAGAGCCGGCTTCCGCTCATGCATTGATTGCCTACGAAGATGGGGAGCCTGTTGGGTTTGCGCTCTACTTCTATAACTTCTCGACATTTTTGACCCGCCGCGGTCTGTATCTGGAAGATATTTTCATTGCCCCTGCGCATCGCGGCAAGGGCTATGGCAAGGCGCTCATGCGGCATTTAGCCAAGATGGCTGTTGAGCAAAAGTGCGGTCGCTTTGAGTGGGTAGTGCTCGAGTGGAATAAGCCCGCGATCGGTTTTTATGAAAAGGTCGGCGCTAAAGTCATGCAGGATTGGAGACTGTGCCGATTAACAGGTGAGGCGCTGAGCCGCTTTGCCGAAGGTTCTTAGGACAAGGTTATGGCTTCTCAAGTATTGGCCCGCAAGTGGCGGCCTCACGACTTTGAAAGTGTGGTGGGACAAGAGCCTGTGGTTCAGGCGCTCACGCATGCGCTGCGTGAAAACAGACTTCACCATGCGTACCTCTTTACCGGCACGCGCGGCGTAGGGAAAACGACTCTCTCGCGCATTCTTGCCAAGAGTCTTAACTGTGTGGGACCGGACGGCAAGGGAGGTGTCACTGACCATCCGTGCGGCGTTTGTGAAGCGTGCCGCGCAATCGATGAAGGACGCTTTGTCGACTACATTGAAATGGACGCGGCAAGCAACCGCTCGGTTGAAGAAATGACGGCACTTCTTGAGCAGGCAATGTACGCGCCCACCAACGCGCGCTACAAGGTCTACATGATTGACGAAGTGCATCAGCTCACTTCTCACGCCTTTAATGCCATGTTAAAGACGCTTGAAGAGCCGCCCGAATATGTGAAATTCATTTTGGCAACGACAGACCCGCAGAAGGTGCCTGTGACGGTGCTGTCGCGCTGCCTGCAGTTTAACCTTAAGAATGTATCGCCTCAGACAGTGGCCGATCACATGGCTCACATTCTGAAAGAAGAAAAGATTGAGGCAGAGCCGGCTGCGCTGAAACTTCTTGGTGTCGGCGCGCGGGGCTCCATGCGCGACGGTTTAAGTCTTTTGGATCAGGCGATTGCTTTTGCCGGGGATAAGCCCATTACGCTTGAGAGCGTGCGTGAAATGCTCGGCATGATGGATAGCGACGTGCTCATCAAGCTGCTGGGCTACCTTGCCGAAGGCAAAGCCCACGAGATGATGCAGGTGGCCGATCAGATGTCGATGCGAAGCTTGTCCTTCGGTCAGGCGATCCGTGATCTTGCCTCGTTACTGCACCGCATTGCGCTTGCGCAGTTTGATCCGGCTGCCGTTGCAGCCGATGACATGGATCGCGAGGCCGTACTGGCGCTCGCCCGTACATTCACGCCTCAGGAAGTGCAGCTTTACTATCAGATCGCTTTAAATGCCAGAGGCGACATGAATCTCGCTCCTGATGAATATGCGGGATTTACGATGGCGCTTTTGCGCATGCTTGCCTTTAAACCGGCGGGCAGCGTTCAGGTGAAGCTGCCCGAGCGCTTCAAGGCCCAGACGGCTCAAGAGCCTCAGGTGCAGACAAAGCCTGAGGAAAAAAAGGTTGCAGAGCCTGCTCGTGAAGAGACTGCAGTCAAGCCTGTTGAGAAAGCACCGGTTACCGCTGAACCAGCACCATGGGAGGAAGCCCCGCTGGGGGAGTCTGATCAGGACAGTCGGGAAAAGCCGGCTGTCCGCCAAACGGCTCAAACAGAGAATAAGCCTGCTTTGCCCGAAGATGACGATGTGCCCTATGTGGATGATTACGATGAGTATGCATCACACATGGATAACGCCATTGAAGACTATGGCTATGAGGTAAGCGAGCAGGAAGCAGCGGATCAGGAGCCTGAACCCGCAGCAGAATCATTTGCGGATCAGTATGATTTTGCCGATTCGGCAGAAGAGATTCCGGAATTTACCGAAGTCGGCCGCCTGTGGTACGAAAAACTTCGCTATACCTATCCGGCAAGCTACGCCAAGGATATCCTCGAGCGCAGCGAATGCGTCTCTATTGAGGACGATTTAATTACTTTGAGGTTGGATCCTCGGTTTGAAAATCGTCCGAAAAACCAAAAGGCGATGCTGCTTGTGCAGCGTATTGTGGATTCGCTTTTCGGACGCAGGATGCGCTTTAAGTTTGAGTTTGAAACACCGCGCTCGCGCACGATCAGTCAGGAGCGCAACCGACTCAAGCGGGAAGAAAAACTTGCGCAGGAAGCCGAACATCGGAAAAATAAATTTGTGACCATTACCGACGAAGCTGAACGCAAAGAAGCCATTGAGGCGCTGAAGAAAACGCCTCTGGCACGAACGATAACGCGGCGCTTTAATGCGAGAATTGACGCGATGTCGGTAAAAAAGAAGATTTCTTAACTATCTAACGAAAGGAACGATTATGCGTGGAAATATGGGTGCGCTCTTAAAGCAAGCCGCGAGAGTTCAGGAAAATATCAAGCGTCTGCAGCATGAGCTCGATCACTTGGAAGTGACCGGCAGCGCCAGCGGCAACCTCGTTCAGGTGACGATGACCTGCAAGCACTCCTTAAAGAGCGTAAAGGTGGATCCGAGCCTTTTGCAGGAAGATGTGGACATGGTCGAAGATTTGATCTTCATGGCCACGAAAGACTGCCTGGAAAAGATTGATCAGATCACGAAGGAAAAGATGGCAGCGGCCACAGCCGGTATGCCCTTGCCTCCGGGAATGTCTTTCTAAGGACTGAAAAAGATGAGTTCGATGAGTCCCAGTCTGGACCAGTTGGTGGATGCGCTCAAGCGTCTGCCGGGGCTGGGACCGCGCTCAGCCTCAAGGATCGCCGAATATCTTTTGGCAGACGACAGAACTCAGGCGGCAAAACTCTTGTCTGCTCTGGAGCGCGCTCTTAAAACCGTCAAGCACTGCGAGCTTTGCAATACGTTAAGCGACGAGGCGGTTTGTCCGATTTGTGCCGATGAATCTCGCGACCGCACTAAGCTTTGCGTGGTGGAAAGCCCTGCTGATCAGCGAGTCATCGAAGAGACGATGGCTTACCGGGGGCTTTACTTTGTGCTGATGGGACTGGTTTCTCCCGTCAAGGGAATCGGGGCTCAAGAGCTGCATCTGGAGAAACTTTTGCAGCGTGTGAGAAACGATCAGACGGTGCGTGAAGTGCTGATTGCAACGCCTTACTCTCCTGAAGGCGATGCGACGGCGCATTTTATCGCCAAGGCGCTGCGTGCGGCAGCTCCCCAAGTGCGGGTCACGCGCTTGGCTCGAGGGATTCCCGCGGGCGTTGAATTGGAATACACGGACGCCAATACGATTGCGGGAGCGATATTTGCGCGCCGCTGATCGCATTGGATAGTGAAAAAGGAAGGATTATGGCAAAAGAACATGTTAAAGCGGCGCTTCTTGAGGCACGCGACGCATTGGATGCCTTAATTGCGGCCGACGATACGCAGCAGGCCATTGTGGATGCCGCAGCTCTTATGGTCGAGGCCATTCGTTCGGGTAAGAAAATTTTATCCTGCGGCAACGGCGGCTCCCTTTGTGACTCCATGCATTTTGCTGAAGAGATGACGGGGCGCTTCAGAAGTAATCGACGGGGCTACGCTGCCATCGCCATCGCCGATGCTTCGCACATGAGCTGTGTGGGCAATGACTATGGCTACCGAGACGTATTTTCTCGCTACGTTCAGGCTGTGGGGCAGCCGGGCGACGTGCTTTTAGCCATTACCACTTCCGGCACCAGCGGCAATGTGATTGATGCGGTTGAAGCGGCTCATGCCAAATCCATGAAAGTGGTGGGACTGACCGGAAAGTTCGAGAGCCCCTTGGCGCAAAAGGCGGATGTGGCGATTGTTACGCCGGCCGGTCGTTGGGCTGATCGCGTGCAGGAGCTTCACATTAAAACCATTCATATTCTGATTGAATTGATTGAGAGAGAATTAGCTCCGGAAAATTATCGGTAGAGAACTTTTCTACACTTTTTGTGTTAATTTCTGAAAGTGAACTAAAGTACACAATATAACCTTTTATTTATATTTGTGTACTTTACTTCTTTTTTCTTCTCAAACCTTCAAACAACCAATCGGAACAACTAATACACCATCTTTTCGACGGTAGGCATAGTTTCCGCTTGCTGTCAAAATCATTAAAAAAGACGGCGGTTGCATTTAAGGAAGCTAATGAGTGCAACGTTTTTGCCCATTGATTCAAGTTTCTGTTTTAACAGTTGATCAACTACTCTTTGCGGTACTCTTTATTCATAATATGGGCAAATTTAACTATTTGGCCAATTTTTACAAAACTATTTGGCTTGAAAATTTGTTTTAGCAACGGGCTTTTTGGGGTAAAATAAGCACCGTAAAAACGAACGCCTGGGCTTGATGTAAAGGCTCGGGCTTCTTTGTTATCTATTGATTTTGGAAAGAGAAAGAATACTATGGCGATTCCCATTACTGTACGTGGTGCCGAATTGTTAAAGGCTGAGCTCAAGCGCTTAAAGAGCGTGGAGCGCCCGGCGGTTGTTCAGGCAATTAAAGAGGCCCGTGAAAAGGGTGACTTGTCTGAAAATGCCGAGTACGATGCCGCAAAAGAACTTCAAGGTCACATTGAAGGACGCATTGCTGAATTGGAAGGCAAGCTCTCTTCCCTGCAGGTGATTGATCCCAAAGAGCTTGATGCGGGCGGCCGCATTGTTTTCGGCGCAACGGTTGAATTGGAAAATCAGGATACGGGCGAAGTAGTGACCTACCAGATCGTGGGTGATGATGAAGGCGATATCAAGCGTAACCTGGTCTCGATCTCCAGCCCCATTGCCCGTGCTTTGATCGGTAAGTACGAAGGCGATGAAACGATTGTTCACGCCCCGGGCGGTGATCGCGCCTACGATATTCTGGCGGTGAAGTACATCTAAGAGAAAAATAACGGCAGCGCAATTGGCGGCTGCCGAAACAAAAGGCTCGGTCTTTTTTGAAAGTGCCGAGCCTTCATTGATTTTAGAGATTGGCAAAAGCCTTTTTGGTTGTCCGGCCCTTAGCCTGAGCACGGGTTTTGCGGTGAGCGGTGGGACCGCCTCGCATGCCGCGGCGGGCTTCAGCCATTTTGCGGCGCTTGGCGCGTTCGGCTTCTTCTTTTTGTTTTTCCGGATTCGGGCGCCACAACACAAGGAGCTTGCCGATCATTTGAATGCGGGCCGCGTTGAGTCGGTCGGCGACTTCCGCGTAAATTGCTTCGCGCTCTTCACGTTCATCACCGGGAACGCGAATTTTGATGAGTTCATGCGCAAGCAGCGCACGATCAATTTCTTTAATTACCGCTTCAGTGAGGCCGTTGGCGCCGAGCAGCACCACGGGATCAAGTCCGTGGGCTTGCCCGCGAAGCGCAAGGCGAGTGTCGCGGTCGAGTAAAAGTTCAGCCATAATACGGTTTTAATTAGATTGCAAAAATTTTAAGTCTGCGAATTTTAAAAGAAAATTATGCCAGTAGCAACAAAAAAATTGCGCTCCAACCGCGCGTGGATTGAGCGCCACATCAATGACCCGTTCGTGAAGCGTTCTCGCCAGGAGGGCTACCGGGCCCGCTCGGTCTATAAACTCATTGAACTCAATGAAAAAGAAAAGTTGATCCGTCCCGGTATGTGTGTGGTGGACCTGGGGGCTGCCCCCGGCAGTTGGACACAGGTGGTGCGTGAAAAGCTTGCCGGCAAAGACGGTGAGGTGCGCGGCACCATTATTGCCATGGATATTTTGCCGATGGATCAGATTGACGGGGTAACCTTTCTTCAGGGAGACTTTCGCGAGCAGGAAGTGGCCGATAAACTCACTGAAATTATCGGTGACAAACAGGTCGATCTGGTGCTCTCGGATATGGCCCCCAATCTTTCCGGAATCGCCGCAGCCGATGCGGCCCGGTGCCTGCTTTTAAACGAATTGGCGCTTGAATTTTGTCTTGAGCACTTAAAAGACAACGGTGTTTTTGTCACGAAGGTTTTCCAAGGCAGCGGTTTTTCTCAGTATGTGGAGACGCTCAAGAAGCACTTTAAGGTGGTGCTGACCCGAAAACCCGAGGCAAGCCGAGACTCTTCGGCCGAGGTTTACATGGTGGCCAAGCACATTAAAAAACGTTAACAGATACATGTTAAAAACTGCTAAAAAATATTTCCAAGTCAAGGAATTGTCGGTATCCTTAACAGTCTGGATTTTGCGTGCGTAAAGTGCACTCTCAGGTAAGGCGAAGGAGCCTAAAAATTGAATCGAAATTTATTTAATCGTATTGGTGTTTGGATTATTTTGGCGCTGGTGTTTTTTACGGTGTTCAGACAGTTTGAGCCTGACACAACGCCGGCGGCGACCTCCACGAGCTACACCCAATTTATGGAAGATGCCAAAGCAGGCAAGATTGCCCGCGTGGATATCAAGGGTCGTGAAATTACAGTGACGCCTGTGGAAGGTCAGAAGTATGTCATCACGAGTCCCGGTGACTTGTGGATGGTGGATGATTTGAGAAAAGACGGGGTGCAGGTTTACGGTACGCCTGAAGAGGAACCGTCGTTTTGGATGACGGTGCTCATTTCCTGGTTCCCGATGCTGCTTTTGATCGGCGTGTGGGTTTTCTTTATGCGTCAGATGCAGGGCGGCGGCAAGGGCGGTGCGTTCAGTTTCGGTAAGAGCAAAGCCCGTAAGCTTGACACCACCAACAACAAGGTGACCTTTGCCGATGTGGCCGGGTGCGATGAAGCCAAGGAAGAAGTGCAGGAAGTGGTGGATTTCCTTTGTGATCCGTCAAAATTCCAACGCTTGGGCGGTCGCATTCCCCGCGGTATTTTGCTCGTGGGCAGCCCCGGTACCGGTAAGACGCTTTTGGCTAAGGCTATTGCTGGCGAAGCCAAGGTGCCGTTCTTCAGCATTTCCGGTTCTGACTTTGTAGAAATGTTCGTTGGCGTGGGCGCAGCCCGTGTCCGAGACATGTTTGAAAACGCCAAGAAAAATGCCCCCTGCATTATCTTCATTGACGAAATTGATGCCGTGGGTCGTCAGCGCGGTGCGGGTCTTGGCGGCGGCAACGACGAACGTGAGCAGACTTTGAACCAAATGCTCGTGGAGATGGACGGCTTTGAAACCGGCACGAACGTGATTGTGATTGCCGCCACGAACCGTCCCGACGTGCTTGACCCCGCGCTTTTGCGTCCGGGCCGTTTTGACCGTCAGGTCGTGGTACCTTTGCCCGATGTGCGCGGCCGCGAACAGATTTTGAATGTTCACATTAAGAAGGTTCCTGTGGGCCGTGACGTTGATCCCGAAGTAATTGCCCGTGGTACGCCCGGCATGAGCGGTGCAGACCTGGCTAATCTTGTCAACGAAGCTGCGCTTTTTGCTGCCCGCCGTGACGCTAAAGTCGTTGAAATGGTGGACTTTGAACAGGCTAAGGACAAGATTTTGATGGGTGCTGAGCGCCGCAGCATGGTGATGAGCGAAGATGAAAAGCGCACGACGGCTTATCACGAATCCGGTCACGCGGTTGTGGCCTGGATGCTGCCTAAGAGCGATCCCCTGCATAAGGTGACGATTGTGCCGCGCGGCCGTGCGTTGGGTGTGACGATGCAGCTGCCTGAAAAGGATCGCTTCAACTACGACGATGTGTATCTCACTTCTCGTCTGGCGATTATGTTCGGCGGCCGTGCTGCAGAAGAAGTGTTCCTCAATCAAAAGACGACCGGTGCGTCAAACGACTTTGAACGCGCCACGCAGATGGCTCGCGACATGGTGACGCGCTACGGCATGAGCGACGCGATGGGCGTGATGGTTTACGCGGAAAATGAAGGTGAGGTTTTCCTCGGCCGTTCAGTGACCCGCACGACGCACGTCTCTGAAGCCACGATGCAAAAGATTGACGCAGAAGTGCGCCGCATTCTGGAAGAGCAGTATGCCCGCGCCTGCGATATTCTGAAGGCCAACCGTGAACGGGTTGAAGTAATGGTGCAGTGCCTCATGAAGTGGGAAACACTTGATGAAGAGCAGATTGCCGATATTATGGAAGGCCGCGAAGTGCGTCCGCCCAAGCCCGGTGCCTCTGCGAAGGCTGAACAGGAGCGCCGCGAAAAGGCCGAGCAGGCAAAGGCTGACGCTCCTCAGGCAAGTCCTGAAAATGAACCTCAGGACTCTGACAAAATGGAGTAACCGTCACTGAAATACAGACAACGCCGGGATTTTTCAATCTCGGCTTTGTTTTTGAAAGGGTAGATCAATGCTGTTGGGTTTCTTTTACGCGGTAGCCGCCTGCGCGATTTGGGGCCTGATTTATATTTTCCCGCTGTTGCTGCCGCAGTATGATCCGGTCTTGATTGCCTCGGCTCGTTTTGCGGTCTACGGCTTTGCCTGCCTTGCCTTTGTTCCTTTTCAAATTCAAAAATTAAAGACTCTCACCAAACACGATTGGTTCACGGCAATGCGCCTCGCCTTTTTCGGCAGTTTTGTTTACTACTGGGCTCTCGTGATGGGGGTAACGCTGTCAGGCGCTCCCATTATCGGCATGCTGATGTGCTGGATTCCGGTGTTTGTCGCGGTGGTATCCAACTTCAGAAATCGAAATAAGGGAGCCAGTGTCGCCTGGTCGCGGCTTGCCATTCCGTTAACACTTATCATGCTTGGAATGGTGGTCGCCAATTGGACGGAGTTTTATTACGCTGTTCATGAGCAGTCCGTTTCTCCGCTTCAGTTTTGGTCAGGAGTTGGATTCGGTGTGCTTTCGCTTTTGCTTTGGACGTGGTACCCGATTCGAAACGCAGAGTGGCTTTTGACCAATAAAAAGCTCGGACCCAAAGTGTGGGCTACCGCTCAAGGCTTATCCATCTTGCCCTTTACGCTGATTGCGTTTTTTATCGTGAGTTTTCAGCTGCATCCCGATCACGTTGGACTGCTGGGACCGGAACCCCTGAAGTTCGTCGGTTTGATGTTGATCGCAGGCATTGCGTGCTCGTGGGTGGGAGCGGCCTGCTGGAACGCAATGAGTGAGAGACTGCCCACGGCGTTGGGCGGTCAGCTTATTGTCTTTGAGACGATTTTTTCTGTGGTTTACGCGCTGATGTGGCGCGGGGCATGGCCGACGCTTTCAATGACTGTCGGTATGGTCATCATGCTAATCGGTGTGTTGGCCGCGCTGCGCGTTTTCCGCAACACCAAAGTCTAGAGTTTCTGCTTCGCTTTCTGACATAATTGGCGGATTGAATTTTTGGGATTAACAGTGATGACGACTTTTCTTTGGCACGATTATGAGACTTTTGGTTTGAGCCCGAGCAAAGACCGCCCGGCTCAGTTTGCGGCGATTCGCACGGATGAAAATCTCAATCCGATAGAAAATCCTCTTTGCATCTACTGCAAACCGTCTTTTGACACGATGCCGAGCGCTCAGAGTATCGGCATTACCGGTATCACGCCTCAATATTGTCTTGATCACGGCTTGCCTGAAGCCGACTTTGCCCGCACGATTCACAAGGAGATGATCCGGGAGAATACGATCAGCGTGGGCTACAACTCCATGCATTTTGACGATGAAGTCTCTCGATTTACCTTCTGGCGCAATTTCATCAGTCCCTATGACAGGGAGTTTGATAACGGCTGCTCCCGCTTTGATCTCTTTCCTCTCGTGGTGGCGACCTGGGCTTTAAGACCCGAGGGGATCAATTGGCCGCTCAACGAAGAAGGCAATCGGCCGTCTTTCCGATTGGAGAAATTGTCGGCAGCCAACGGCTTGGCTCATGAACATGCTCACGATGCGTTAAGCGATGTGCAGGCAACGATTGAAATGGCCAAACTCATTCGCCGACAGCAGCCCAAACTTTGGGAGTATGCGCTGAGACTGCGTTCAAAGCAGGAAGTCCGGCGCATTGCCGAGGGCGAAAAAGCATTGGTGTGGGTCAGTTCCATGCACGGGGTAGAGCGTGGCTATATGCGTATTGTCCGTGTGTTGGGGAAAATGCCCGGACGAGACCCCAACAAAGTGTTGGTTTGGGATTTAAGTGCGGATCCGTCGGAATTGCTGACAATCAATGCCAAAGAAGTCAAGGCGAGAACGTTTGTCAAAGAAGAGGATTTGCCCGAAGGTAAAACTCGTCTGCCTATTTTTACGTTAAAGATCAATCAGGCGCCCTTTATCGTCAATCATTTGGGTGTGCTCAGCGACAAGCGTGCCGCGGATTTCGGTATCGATAAGAGACTTATTGCCAAGCACGATGCGATCCTTGCGCCTCATATCGACACATTGATGGGATTGTGGGCTGAGGCGTTTGAAGAAGAGGAAGGCAAAGAACAAGTTGAAAGCGATCCGGATAGCGCGCTTTACGACGGGGGCTTTCCTTCTTATTCGGACAAAAGACTGATTTCGCTTGTGGGGCGCTTGACGCCGCAGGCACTTGCCGAGTGGGTGCATGACGGGAAACTCTCTTTTGATGATGCGCGCTACAACGAGCTTTTATTCCGATTCCGGGCGAGAAATTGGCCCGAGACACTTACTTCAGAAGAAAAAGAACGATGGCTTGAATTGCGCCGAGCCCGTCTGATGGAGGGCGAAGGCGGCGCACGGACGCTTGAGACTTTTGCCGAGGAAGTTGAGGAACTCGCTGACAGTTACGGTGAAAATATCACTGAAGAAAACGAGGAAATTTGCGGCGCGCTTGAAGATTGGATTGAAATTGTGAGCAACTCTTTGGATGAGTTTTAATCAGTTTTTGCCTAAATGGTGTTTAACAGACTGAACAAAAACGGCTCAATTTTTTTCAATCTGTTAAACAAAACCGAATTCAGAACGATTTTCCTTTGAACCGGCAATGCCGCTGCAGCAGCGGCATTGCGGCGGCTTAAACATCAGTAAGTGTACTTTTCAGCACCTTCCCAAGCGGGAGTATAGGCACCCTTGTAAGCTTTCATCAGAGTCGTTGCCGTTTGATGAGTTTGATAGGCTTTGACCACTTTCAGGTAGACAGGGTTGTCTTTGTCGGCTTCACGGGCGGCGATGATATTGACGAGCTGACCGACCTGGGGATTTGTTTTCGGATCAAGATTTTCCGCGTAGATCGAGTCTGTAAAAGCGTCGAGACCGGCAGTGTAGGCATTGCCCCCATTGATGATTGCGGCGGCTACGTCAGGCAGCAAGCGGGCGAGAATTCCTGATTCGGCTTCACGAATCTTGATTTTGACGTTGTAATGGGTGATGTCAAGTTTGGTAGGAACGTAACCTTTGGAAGGATCCACCTTGATGAGACCCGCAGCTTCCAAAAGCTTGATAGCGCGGCCGCCATTGGTGAGATCAGACGGAATCGCGATGATGTCACCGTCTTTGATGTCGGCAATCGATTTGATTTTGTCTTTGTTGTGATAGATGCGAAGCGGAGTGATCAGGGTGTCGCCGATAGAGACAATCTTGTAGCCGTTGCGCTCAATGTCGTTAGCCAGATAGGCTTTGTGCTGGAAGGCGTTGAGATCGATTTCGCCGTCCGCCAATGCGCGGTTGGGCGTGGCGTAGTCACTGTATTTAACCAGTTTCACGCGGATTTTTTCCGGGGCTAAAAGCTCATTGACGGTATCCCACTGGGCGACATAGTCACCGACAACACCGACCGTGACTTCTTTGAAGTCATCGGCTTGGGCTGAAGTCAAAAGACCGAGAGAGAGGCTTGCAGCGCAGCCTGCGGAAACCAAGGCTTTTAAAAAGGTCCGTTTATTCATGGTAATGCTCCTAAAGAATTAATGAGAAGTCTTTCGAATGATCCATTGGCCCAGGCACTGAACGACAGTGATGACAGCCAAAATAATGATGACAGTGAGCCAGATCATGTCCCGGTAGCCCATCTGATAGCCGTAGCGGATGGCAAAGTCCCCAAGGCCGCCCGCGCCGATTGCGCCCGCAATGGCGGTGATGCCGATAAAGCTCACGAAAGTGATGAGGGTGACACGGGTGATACCGGGGATGGACTCTCTTAAGTAAACGCCGAACACAATTTGCGGGATGGAAAAACCCATGGCAAGACTCGCTTCAATGAGTCCTTCGTCCAAATCGCTTAAAACCGATTCGATCTGACGGGCAAAAAATGGGACGGTGCCAAAGACCAGGGCAACGAAGGAGCCCGTGACGCCGGAGCCCGTACCGACCAAAAAGCGGCTCAAAGGAATCAAAAGCACGATCAAAATGATGAAGGGGATGGAGCGGATGATGTCAATGGATTTATCCAGTGAGAGAAAAAGCCAGCGTTTTTCCCAAAGACCGCCCTCACGGGTGATGACAAGAAGCACGCCGATTGTCACTCCCAAGAACCAGGCAATGGTGCCTGAGACCGCGACCATCGTGGCTGTCTGCCAGAAGCATTCGACCAATTCCGGTCCGAGTCTGTCAATATGCGGCAGAAAATAGCTGATAACGTCACTCATCTCAGCACCTCCACAATCACTTTTTGTTCAATCAAAAACTTTTTCGCCTCTTCCACTCGTGAGGTCTCTCCCTCGATGGCAACGCCGAGCTTGCCCACAATGCACTCTTTGAAGTAGTCGATGTTGCCGTAGATGATGTTGGCTTTGACTTCAAAGCGGCGATAGAGTTCACTCATTAAGGGTTCGCCTGCCACGGCGCCTCGGTAGGTGAGAAACCAGATGGGCTGAGTGGGCTTAATGCCGGTGATGGAGCTATTGAGTTTGCTGAGCTCGGCAAATGCTTCAAAATTGTCCGCGGCCTGAATGAAGCTTTTGGTAATGGGGGCTTGCGGCTGACTGAAAACGTCCACAATGTTGCCCTCTTCAACAACACTTCCTGCCTGCATCACCGCTACTCGATCACAGATTTCTTTAATCACTTCCATTTGGTGGGTGATGACAATGATGATAAGCCCCAAGCGAGCGTTGACTTCTTTGAGAAGCTGCAAAATGGAATGTGTGGTCTGAGGATCTAGGGCGCTGGTGGCTTCGTCGCACAGAAGTACCTTAGGATCGTTGGCAAGTGCGCGGGCAATCGCAACGCGCTGCTTTTGACCACCTGAGAGCTGTGAGGGGTAGCTTGCGGCTTTGTCTGAAAGTCCCACGAGTTCCAAAAGGGAATTGATTTTTTGTTTTCGCTCTTGCGGTGTGAGTTGAGTGAGCTTTAAAGGTAATTCGATATTTTCGAAGACCGTGCGCGAGGGCATGAGGTTGAAGTGCTGAAAAATCATGCCGATTTTTTGTCTGACCTGTCGAAGATTTTTGCCTTCATAGTCAGTAATGTCTTCGGCATTGATGATGACTCGGCCGCTGTCGGGCTTTTCCAGCAAATTGATGCATCGCACCAAAGTGGACTTACCGGCGCCGGAAAAACCGATGATGCCGAAGATTTCTCCCTGATGGATTTCGAGCGAAACGTCCTTGACGGCCTCAACGGTCTTACCGTTGATTGTGAAGGTTTTCGATATGTGTTCAAGTTTGATCATCTTTCATCTCTCGGTCACACCGGATGCGGATGCATCAAACTTTTTGAGCGTCATTGCGGCAGGGATTTTTGCCGAAGTCTCAATACCAAAAAAATTTGGTGTGACGTCTGTTTAAATTTTTATTCGAAGGGGAGGAAGTATCGTTCGTATTGAGACCTTCCGAACGATATTTTTTGCGGAGCTTGGTGCTCCGAAGGTCCTTAGAGCACCATCGTCATCATGCACATTCGCATTTCAAAAGCGCGCACAGCACACGGGGCTAATGCCTGTGTGTTGCTTTCTTCGTTTTGATGCGTCTGCTGCATGGTTATGTTCCTATGCTCTTAAAAGTGAAATCTCGAAAGAGATGGGTAAAAGGTTAGAGGAGTTCAATTGCCGCTTCAAGAGGTTTTGAAAAAATATTTCAGTGTTCTGAGCGTTTTTGCTTATTTTCGGACCGAATAATGATTAAGGTTTAGAAAATATTGATACTGGATTTAAGAAAATTTCGATAGTAATAATTAGAAAATATTGATAGTTTTGCCGTATTCCAAGTAATCTCGATCATAAGGCGGCTAACGGCAACATATTGAAAATAATTAGAAAATTTTCTGAATTTGGAAAAATGAAGGGAGCGAAGATATCAATCAACGTTCCCTTGAGATCTCAAACTCTGAGAAAACTATTATTTTTTGGTCTTGTTTTCTTTCAAAGCCACCGAGAGGTTAAAGACCGGGTGTTCAGCCGTGTGATCCACGCGGTCGGCAACGAAATAGCCCGTGCGTTCAAGCTGGAATTTTTCGTCAGGCTGCGCTTGAGCCAAAGCAGGTTCAATGTAACCCTTCACAACCTTGAGACTGTCGGGGTTCAAGAGCGTGCGGTAGTCTGCATCCACAGCGTCGGGCTGAGCCACGGCAAAGAGTCGGTCGTAGAGACGGAATTCCGCTTCCTTGGCGGTCTTGGCATCCACAAAGTGAATGGCAGCCTTCGTCTTAACAGACTCAGAACCGGAGCTGCCGCTCTTGGTTTCAGGCAGGTAGCGGCAGTGAACCGCAACCACCTTGCCGTTTTCATCCTTGTCGACTGAGGTCGGCACAACGACGTAGGCGTAGCGCAGACGAACCGGTTTGGCTTCAGAGCCGTCAGCCGGAATCGTCAGACGGCGATAGCCCTTGGGAGGCACTTCGGCGAAGTCGCTTTCATCAATCCACAGTTCTCGAGAGAACGAGAGTTCACGCGTGCCCAATTCCGGCTTTTGCGGATGGTTCGGCGCCGTGAGCGTTTCCGTTTGGTCTTCCGGATAGTTGTCGATAATGAGCTTCAAGGGATGCACAACACCGATGCGGCGCATGGCGCGGCCTTCGAGATCTTCACGCAGGCAGGCTTCAAGCACCGAGTAATCGATTAAGCCGCCTGCCACGCGGGACACACCGCAGCGTTCGGCAAAAAGCTGGATGGCTTCAGGGGTGTAGCCGCGACGGCGCAAACCGAAGATCGTCGGCATGCGGGGATCGTCCCAGCCGCTCACGAGGTTTTCTTTGACAAGCTGAATGAGCTTGCGTTTACTTACCACCACGTGCGAGAGGTTCAGGCGGTTGAATTCGTACTGATGAGACAGCAGGAAGAAGTTCGGGCGGATAACGACGCTCAAAGCTGCCTGCAAAAGCGGCGTGAAGTGTTCGGGCTGCGTCAAAAGCAATGCCCAGAAAGCTTCATGGCGGATACCCATGAGTTTTTCAGGTCCGAACTGATCATCCCAAGCATCAAGGATTTCAGAGAGAGCTCGTTCGGAAGCGCTCAAGCCGAGCTTTTCACGATGTTGGTAGCAGGCACGCATGAAGGCAAGAGCGCGTTCATCTTCACCCTTACTCATCTTGAGCAACACGCTCTTGGCTTCTTCAAATTGCGGAGCGCGAAGCACGGGGATTGAACGTTCGAGCGCCCAATCGTAGAAAGCGCGCTGGTCTTCAAATTCCAACGTGCAGATGGAGTGCGTGATGTTTTCCAACGTGTCTTCAATCGGGTGCGCAAAGGTGTACATCGGGTAGATGCACCACTTGTTGCCCGTGCGGTGATGTTCTGCAAAGCGGATACGGTAAATCGCGGGGTCACGCAGATTAATGTTGGGGCTAGCCATATCGATCTTGGCGCGCACCACCATTGAGCCTTCGGCGTGTTTGCCCTCGCGCATTTCGCGGAAAAGACGCAGGTTTTCTTCAATCGGACGGTCACGGTAGGGGGAGTTCTTGCCCGGTTCCGTGAGAGTGCCGCGGTTAGCGTGCATCTCTTCAGGGGTTTGCTCGTCCACATAGGCAAAGCCCGTCTTTACCAAATGTTCGGCGCAGTCATACATCCACTGGAAGTAGTCGCTCGCAAAGTAGAGGTTATCCTCGTTGCCGTGCTTCCAGTCAAAACCCAGCCATTGGACAGATTCTTTGATGGAGTCCACGTATTCCTGGTCTTCCTTGACGGGGTTGGTGTCGTCAAAGCGCATGTGGCAGTAGCCGCCGTAGTCACGGGCAAGACCGAAATTCAGGCAGATGCTCTTGGCGTGACCGATGTGCAGGTAGCCGTTCGGTTCCGGAGGAAAGCGGGTACGGATGCGGGCCGGGTCTTCAACACCGGTAGCGGCCTGTTCGCTGTAGGGGGCGGGGTGACCGCACCACAAACGAGGGCGATTGGCGTTGCGGGCCAAGTCTTCGTCAATAATGTTTCGAATAAAGTTGGTGACCTGTGCACCGTTTTCTTTGTTTTCCGTCGTGGACATATGATTGTCTCAAAATAAGCGATAAGAAATATTAAATTTTAAATCTTTTCAATGTATTTAGCTTGAAGTTTCTTCAGAAATCCGAGAAATCCGGCCTATTTTTCCTGATTCTGCAACTGAAAAATCGTACGATTGGCTCGCTTACGCGAAAAGGCAATGACACATGTGTTGATTTGCAGAATCAAAAATCCTCAGTTGAGTGAGGATTTTTGTCTGCCGGACTGAACAAATCGTTTGAAAAATTTTGCTGACGCTAGCCCATCTTCTGGATATGAATGATGTGTTCTTTGGTGTCTGAGCACCCGTTTTTCTTTTTGTTGGATGAACTGCACGAAGAGCAGCCGCAACCGCAGTCGCCCGAGCTGCGGTTTTTCAGTTTAAACACCACCACCCAGACAACCGCCAGCACAATCAGCACCAAAAGCAACCAACTGATACCGTTCATTTTTACCCTTTAATAAGAATTGTTCTCAGTTAATATCCTAGCACCAATCCGATCATTCGAATAATGAATGCAACAATCCAGGCGATGACGCATTGGAAAACGGCGACACCGACTGCCCACCGGCCGCCCAATTCGCGCTTAATAGTCGCGATGGAAGCCACGCACGGCGTGTAGAGCAGGGTGAACGTCAGGAAGCTCACGGCCGACAGCGGCGTGAACAGGCCGGAGAGCGCTGCGCTCAGGTGCTCCGTTCCCGCGCCGGTCAGGATGCCGAGCGTGCTGACCACGGCCTCCTTGGCCGTAAAGCCGGTAATGAGAGCCGTCGTCACACGCCAGTCCTCAAAGCCCAGCGGGCGGAAAACCGGCGCGAGGATGCGCCCGACGGACGCAAGCAGGCTCCTGCTGCTGTCCGTCACGAAATTCAGGTGCAGGTCAAACGACTCCAGGAACCAGATGGCAAGCGTCGCCACGAAAATGACCGTAAACGCGCGCTGCAGGAAGTCTTTGGCCTTGTCCCACAGCAGCAGCCCCACACTTTTGGGGCTGGGAAGACGATAGTTGGGCAGCTCCATAACGAACGGGACGGGATTTCCGCGGAACACCGTGTGATTCAGCAGCAGGGAGATGAGCACGCCGATGGCCATGCCGCCAAAGTAGAGCAGCGCCATGGTGAGCACAGCATGCTGCGGGAAGAATGCCGCCGTGAACACGGCATAGATCGGGATCTTGGCCGAGCAGCTCATGAACGGCGTCAGCAGGATCGTCAGGCGGCGGTCGCGTGCGGACGGCAGCGTCCGCGTTGCCATCACGGCGGGGACCGTGCAGCCGAAGCCG
>ERZ779866.900-NODE-900-length-31883-cov-3.401125_pt1 | contig 31883 bp, 23 predicted proteins | sample MGYA00511248_ERZ779866 | MGnify/ENA primary metagenome ERZ779866 (study PRJEB29588, sample SAMEA2155758) | human gut metagenome | biome: human gut; feature: human-associated habitat; material: faeces | place: Denmark | collected 2008/2010 ... | reverse complement strand
GACTGCATAATAAAAGGCGCTCTCATCCATGGTATCTGAACGTCTGACGGACTGTCCTTTTCCACTCTGTAAAAACTGTCCCACACTTTTGAAAGATTCTCAGGAGACAACGCCTCACAGCTGTTCCAAACCGAAAACACCGTCTTTGCGCCGATTTTTTCTCCTTTTATTTTAATTACAGAGCCCTCATCGGCATATTTTATCGCGTTTGATATAAAATTTGTCACAGCCTGACCTATTCGTGCCTCGTCTGCCGTGACAAGACATGGATTTTTAAATGAAATTTCTGCGGTGAGCTTTCTCTCATCAGCCTTTTGTGAAAGCTTTTCAAAAATACTTACAGCCATATTTTCAACGGAAAACTCATCTCGCTCGAGCTTTACTCTGCCTGCCTCAAGCCTTGAAAGGTCGAGCATCTCAAGCACCATATCGTCTATATACTCCGATTCCTCGAGTATAATGTCGAGATATTTTTCTCTCTTGTCTTCGGCTATCTTTTCTTTGAGACCCTCTGCGTAGCCGTGTATCACAGCCAAAGGAGTTTTCAGTTCATGGGCTATATTTGATGTCAATGCCCTGCGGTTTTGTTCGGCCTCCTTTGCGTATGTAAGAGCGGTTTCCAACCTTGTCTTTTCATTTTTGAGGGCCCTTATCTGATTAAAACCGCCCATTAAATTATCTTTGAGCCTTACCGTCTCATCCCAGCTGAAATATTTCAGTATACCCTCGTCAATCCTGTTTTCCCCGTTTTCCATTCCATGGTTTACAGCCTTGATGGGCTTTATAAGGCCGTTTCTTATCGAAACGCACAGGGCAAAAGCAGATATCACCGCAACGGCAAAGGTGAAAATATATATGTTTTTCAGCTCCAAAAACGCCGTTCTCCACGGTGAGCACCACACGGCGCTTACAATGTAAAACTCCAGCTCAGACGGATATTCAAAGGTTTTCTCCCCGTAGTAATAAGGGGTTGTCATGGTCTCTCCGTTGCAGGTGACGCGGAATGTCACCGACGGAAGTATGAGATCGAATCCTTCGTATCTTCTGAGCACCGCTGTTCCTTCGTCTATACCGTCTGCAAGTTCAGCGCCTAATTCCTCAACCAGCCGAGCTATATTTTCATACTCTTTTCCTCTGTATTCAAAAGACGGAGACGGCTCATATGTGTGGGTATACACCTGCATTGAGTACAGAGTTATCGGCTCTTCGTCCATGTTTTCGGCCTCTCTGTCCTCGTATGCCGTTATCCACTCAAGCGAATAGTCTTCGATAATATCTTTTGGGATATACTCTGTCTTTTCATAATTGAAGAGAGCGGTCCGAAATTCATTTCCGTCTATGTATTCTATCTTCACGGGAGTAAACTCCGTGCCGTCAAAATATCCCGTAAATCTTGCCGTTCTCATTTCTATCGCCGATGAGTTTTTGTTCAAAACCTCTTTGCCTTCTTCGGTCAGCTTATCCCTTTTAAAAAAGGCTCTGGCGCTGTTGCCGCTCAGCTCTATGCCTTCATTCCACTCCTCTTCCGTAATATAGTTGAAGTATATGAAGTCATTCCAGCTGTTCTCAATGCAGTTTCCGTCTTTGTCATAAACGGCGGTAGCCGAAAAGCTGTATCCTACCGAATCCCTCGGCACGAAATATTCATCTCCGTATGTGGTAGATGTGAGAGTGTTCATCTCCCCTGCGCTGACCACTTCCCACAGTTTGCTTTCTTTATAGTTGGCGCTGTCCGACTGATAGTCATAATTATAAAGGCGTCCTGCGGCTATGTCGGAGGCTCTCGTGGTGTTGGCTTCCTTATATCTGTAAGCGGCAAACTCTGCCGTCACCGATGTGGCACAGTACATGCACAAGATCCATACCGCAAAGACTGCCGCCGTCGTCCCGACAGCTACCGCGGTGAGCGATGTGAGTCTTCCGCCGTTTTTTCTTCCTCGTCTCCACCCGAAAAACAGAATAATACCTCCGATTGCCGCCTTTACAATGCCCTGAAAAAGCTTATCTTCTACAAGCTGAAAAATAATACTTTCATCTTTGTAATAGGATACCAGATTTTGTCCTATGGACGAATAGTGATAGAAATCCACCGCCGCCCAGATAAAAAATACTGCGGCAAAAATATAATATACTTTAGGAATATTTTTCACGCCTATCCCTCCATTCTGTATCCCGCTTTGATGACAGTTTTAATACATGCCGCTTTGTCTCCAAGCTTTTCTCTCAGCCTTTTTATGTGGGTGTCCACCGCTCTCGCATCACCCTCATAGTCGTATCCCCAGCATTTTACCAAGAGCTGCTCCCTGCTCATCACAATATTTCTGTTGAGCATAAGGCATCGCAAAAGGGCGTATTCCTTGGGGGTAAGCGTCAGCTCTCTGCCGTCTGTATAGACCTTTTGAGAGGACAGATTGACGGTAATTCCCCCGCACTCGATTTTGTCCGAAGTCATCATGTTTCCTCGTCTGCGCTTTACAAGAGCCATTGTTTTGGCATAAAGCACCGACATTGAAAAGGGCTTTGTCATATAGTCGTCGGCCCCAAGCTCATAGCCGTAGAGCTTATCTTCTTCGGCTGACAGGGCTGTGAGAAAAATTATCGGCACATCGCTGTTTTTTCTTATGGCTCTGCACACCGAAAATCCATCGAGACAGGGCATCATAATATCGAGCAGTACGGCGTCAAACTCCCTCTCCTCGGCCATATCTATGGCTGACTGTCCGTCAAAAACGGCGAAAGCCGTATCTCCCTTGCTTTTGAAATAGTCGGAAAGCACCTCCGAAAGCCTCGGCTCGTCTTCCACTATAAGAACCGTGCAGTCCATACATTTCCCTCCCTTCCGACTTAAATATACAGCCCGCTTTTGTACTCTCTGTGTCGAAATGATTTTATATTATTATAACACAAAAGCACCGAATACATCAAAGGTATTCGGTGCTTTTAATTGTTCTCTCTTATTCGGCTGTCACGCTTACTACATCGTATCCTGCGTCACGAACAGCCTGTGCCAGGGCGTCGGCCTGCTCCTTTGAAGCTTTTACTCTTGCCTCTTTGTTTTCAAGGCTGACCTCTACATCGGAAGCGATTTTCTGAAGAGCCTCTGTGACATGCTTTACACAGTGCATACACATCATTCCCTCAATTTTGATAACTACCATATTTGTATCCTCCTTAGTGTTATTTTCCTCTTTTGACGAGATTACGGGCAAAAGCTCGGTTTTCACCTCATATTTTTTATTTTCTGTCTTTGATGTTGATTTATCTCCGTGGAGCACTTTGAACTTTTTAAGTCTTAAAGCGTTGGTGACAACAAAAACACTGCTCATGCTCATGGCGGCAGCTCCGAACATAGGCGTCAGGCGAAGCCCAAAGGCATTGTAAAATACGCCCCCGCCGCAATCGGTATTCCCAGGCAGTTGTAGAAAAACGCCCAGAAAAGATTCTGCTTGATGTTTCTTATGACAGCCTTGCTGAGTTTTATAGCTGTAACGGCGTCCAAAAGGTCATTTTTGATAAGCACCACATCGGAACTTTCCATGGCTATATCTGTGCCTGCGCCAATGGCAATGCCCACATCTGCCCTTGTAAGCGCAGGGGCGTCGTTTATTCCGTCGCCTACCATAACCACGCATTTGCCCTCTTTCTGAAGGCCTGCAATGTGGTTTTCCTTATCCTGCGGCAGTACTTCGGCTATAACCTTTTTAAGTGGCATAGCTTTGGCTATTCCCTCGGCTGTTCTTCTGTTATCTCCCGTCAGCATGATGCTGTCTATTCCCATGCCTTTTAAAAGTTCTATGGCTTCCTTAGAGGTGGGTTTTACCGTGTCAGCCACGGCTATTATACCGATGACATCGCGGTTTTTGGCAAATATGAGGGGAGTTTTTCCTTCGCTTGCAAGCTTTTCAAAATGTTCACGGCAGATTTCAAAATCTATACCGCTTTCCTCCAAAAGCTTTTGATTTCCCGCAATATATGTGTCTTTATCGAGCTGAGCTTTTATTCCCTTTCCCGGTACCGATGTAAACTGTGAAAACTCGACAGGATTGATATTTTCCTCAGCCGTATAAGCACAAACCGCCTCGGCGAGAGGATGCTCGCTTTTACTTTCAAGGCCTGCGGCAATCTTCAAAAATGCCTCTCTGTCAGAGCCGAAGACCTTCACATCTGTCACCTGAGGCTTGCCTTCAGTTATAGTACCTGTCTTGTCAAATACGACGGTATCTACGCTGTGAAGTCTCTCCAAAGCCTCTCCGGATTTTATAAGTATGCCGTTTTCTGCCCCCTTGCCTGTTCCTACCATAATGGCGACAGGCGTAGCAAGACCTAAAGCACAGGGACAGGAGATAACCAATACCGTAATGGCCGACGACAAGGCAAACTCAAAATCGGCGCCGAGAACGAGCCATACGACAGCTGTTATCAAGGCGATGGTCATGACTACCGGAACAAACACTCCTGCTATCTTATCGGCAAGCTTTGCGATAGGCGCCTTGGTGGCGCTGGCTTCCTCTACCAGTTTAACAATCTGAGAAAAGGTGGTGTCCTCACCGACCTTGGTGGCCTGCATTTTAATATATCCGTTTTTATTTACGGTGGCGCCTATGACCTTGCTGCCCATCTCCTTGTGAACAGGTATGCTCTCGCCTGTTATGGCAGCCTCATCCACCGATGTGACTCCTTCTGTAACAATGCCGTCGACAGGTATCGCCGCACCCGGCTTGACTATGAGAATGTCGCCTTTTTCCACTTCCTCTACGGGAATAACGGTCTCTTCGCCGTTTTTAAGAACGATAGCAGTCTTTGGAGCCATGTCCAAAAGCTTTGACAGTGCCTCGCTTGTCTTTCCCTTGGATTTTGTCTCCAAAAACTTACCCAGTGTTATAAGTGCCAAAATCATGGCGGCCGACTCAAAATAAAGATCCATATGGTATTTCTCTACGAGAGCCATGTCGTTTGTACCCATGCCCCAAGCCATACGGTAAATGGCGAATATACCGTAAATCAGCGATGCCGACGAACCGACGGCGATTAAGCTGTCCATATTGGGAGAGCCGCTGAACAGTGTTTTGAAGCCATGTGTAAAGTATTTATAATTTACAGCAATTACAGGCAGGCAGAGCAGAAACTGTGTAAAAGCAAAAGATACCGCGCCTTTATGTCCCGACAAAAACGCTGGCAGAGGCGCTCCCCACATATGTCCCATGGATATATACATGAGGGGAAGCAAAAACGCAAATGAAACTGCAAGTCTCATCTTAAAGTTTTTGATGTTTTCCTCGGCGATATTTTTTGCCGTCGCTCCCTTTTTCTCGGTTTTTACGGTCTTTTCACTCTGAAGCGACGCTCCGTAGCCTGCTTTTTCGACTGTCTTGACTATGTCTTCACTTTTCAGCTTATCGCCGTCATACTCCACCGACATGCTGTTTGTCAGAAGATTTACCGTAAGCTCTTTGATTCCGTCAAGTTTTCCGACCTCTCGCTCCACTCTTGACGAACAGGCAGAGCAGGTCATTCCTGTGATATTGTATTTTTCTTTCATATTTCCTCTACTTTATAAGCTTGGAGATAAGCTCCACCATCTCATCTATCTTTTCTTCACGCTCTGCGCCGTCTTTGGCCTCAAGTATGCAGCTTTTGATGTGGGCGCTCAAAACCTCCCTGTTGGCCTTGGCTATCATAGCCTGAGTGGCCATTAGCTGATGAGAAATGTCGATACAGTATCTGTCATCCTCAATCATTTTCATGATGCCTTCTACCTGTCCCCTGACAGTCTTTAAAAGATTTGTAACCTTAGTTTTATCTGCTTTCATATTTACTACCTCCCGCCCCTCCCCTGGGGGGTGTTTTTATTATATACCATACGGGTATATTTGTCAAGCAAAAAAATAAAAGACGGAAAATTCCGTCTTTCATTTTTTATATATCCTTGTTTTCAAATATCCTTATGCTAGTATTTCTTGAAACCACCATTGCTGCTATAAAAACTATAAAGACCATTACCGTCGTCAAAGATTCAGGGATTTGCTCAATAGTTTCTAAAATGTCTATATTTATATAGTCATATATTTTTTCGAAACACAGCACAATCAGAAAAACCGCGGCGCCCATACCCGCCATGATATAGCTCATCTTTTCCGAACCAAACTTATATGCTGAAGGTATGGCGACTGCAATTACTATACCCATGACAGATATTACAATAAGAGAGTTTAAAAAGGAATCAATAATACCATACTTATCAATTATCATATAGCACACGGTATTCAGCAGACATCCCACCGAAAAAAGCCCGATCAACATCACATATTTTGAGTCGACTATATTTCTTCTTGTGATGGGCGTTGTGAGAGCAAACATGTTCCATTTGGCTTTCTCATCAAGACCTATGACATTCACAAGCATCACCATGGCTATTATGCCTATTGCGCCCGATATGAAACTTGCCGATCCGTTTGCCACACCCAATGCAATGTAAATCACGATAAAAGCCGCAAACCATCTTTTCTGCTGCATCAGGCTGTAAAAGTCTTTTATAATATTCGCTTTCATTTTTGTTCCCCCTTAACATAATAGACCATGATATCCTCTATCGTTGGTCTTTCGCATATGGCTCCCGATATTTTCAGATCGGATTTCGCCAAAAATTCTACTCCAAACTCACTTGTTCTGCTTCCGATAACAGCGTTATTGTCAACAGATTTGAACTGTTCCTTTGTGCATTTTACTATCTGATATCCGTATATTATATCATCCTTCGGCATACAGAAAACCATATTTCCTTTATGAATAAACATGATATAGTCACATATTTTTTCGAGATCGCTCAATATATGTGAGGATATCAGCACACTTTTTTCGCCGTCCGATATGTATTCCCTCAAAATATCGCTTATTTCATCTCGGGCTACGGGGTCTATTCCGCTCGTTGCCTCATCAAAGATAAGCAGGCGCGTATCGTGAGAAAATGCTATGGCGATGCCAAGTCTCAGTTTCATTCCCTTTGAAAAATTGTAAAAAAACACATTTTCGGGCAGAGAAAAATATTTGAGCATCTCCTCAAACTTTCTTTGATTCCATGTAGAATATGTGCTGCCAAGGATTTTTCCTATCTGCTTTACAGTCAAAGTCTGAGGAAAATACACATCATCAAACACCACTCCGATGTTTTCGCTTACATCCTTAAAGTTTTTGCCGCCGAAAAATAAAGTCTCTCCCGAGTCTTTTTTCAAAAGCTCTAAAATCAGCTTTATAAGGGTCGTCTTGCCTGCGCCGTTTTCGCCGACTACACCCATAATACAGCCTTTAGGCAGCTCAAAATTTATGTCATTCAGTTTAAAACTCTGAAACTGCTTGGAAAGATTTTTTACCGAAAGGATATTATCCATTGTTTTCCTCCTCATATATTGTCTCCAGCATCTCTTTTAAATTCTCAATATTCAGGCCGCACAGCGCGGCGTTTTTTATCGCCTCGCCAAAAAGCTTTTCGATATTTTTCAGATATTCCTCCCTCATTATATCGAGGTTTTTGCCGTTGACAAAGCTTCCTTTGCCGGTTATAGATACTATAAATCCGTCTCTCTCCAACTCTTCATAAGCTCTTTTGGTGGTGATGACGCTTATTCTGAGCTCTTTTGCCAACACTCTCATGGATGGGAGCATCTCCCCTTCCTTAAGCTTGTCGGAAAGTATCATGGCTTTTATCTGAGAATATATCTGTTCATATATAGGCGTGCTGCCCGAATTGCTTATCAGTATATCCATTGTCCACCTCCCATATTGTATATATGTATTATATACAATATTTACACGCATGTCAATAGGTTTGCATAAAAAAAGAGAGCCGAAGCTCTCTTTTAAAAAAGACTTATTTGGTTTGTCTTGGGTATGTCTCCCAAAGCGCCTACTTTGTCCAAAGTTTCCACCACCGACTTGCCGACTTTGGGACATCTCAAAACAATATCTTCTCCCGACATGAACTTTTCGCCACCTCTGTTTGCCACAAGATCTTCGGCAGCGGTCTTTCCGACGCCGGGAAGTGCGGTAAACGGAACGACGAGACCGTCGCTCTCTATGAGGAACTTATCTACATCGGAGCGGTATATGTCTATGGGATAAAACTTGAAGCCGCGCTTATAAAACTCATGACATATCTCCAATGTCACCTGCATATCCTGCTCGGCGCCGCTCAGCTTGTCCTTTTTGTCAAGCTCTGCCATCTTTTTGAGCACAAGATCATCGCCGTAAGTCATAACCGAAGCGTCAAAGCTCTTTGCTCTTATGGAGAAATATGCGCTGTAAAATGCCAGCGGTCTGTGCACCTTAAACCAGGCTATTCTGTATGCCATCATAACATAGGCTACGGCGTGAGCCCTCGGGAACAGATATTCTATCTTCTTACAGGACTCAACATACCAGTCGTGAGCCTTGTGGTCTGTTATTATCTTTTCCCATTCGGGCTTGAGACCCTTGCCCTTACGGACGGCCTCCATTATGGTAAATGCCGTCTTGTTCTCTACTCCTATGGACATAAGATATTTCAAAATATCGTCACGGGTACACACAACATCCTTGATGGTTCCCTTGCCTGCTCTTATTATATCCTGGGCGTTGTTGAGCCAAACATTAGTGCCGTGGGAAAGACCCGATATTCGGCACAGATCTTCAAAGGCCGAAGGCGTGGTGTCGAGAAGCATCTGCCTGACGAACTTCGTTCCAAACTCGGGAATAGCCGCAGCGCCTGTTGTGCCGAGAATCTCGTCGTCCTTTCCCAAAGGCTTTCCGTCTATCGTCTTGAGGTAGCTTATATCGTTGAAAATGCCCATTGTCTCCTTGTCGTCAAGGGGTATCTCCCTGGCGTTAACTCCCGTCAGATCTTCCAAAACTTTTATCATGGTAGGATCATCGTGGCCGAGAAGGTCGAGCTTCAGAAGATTGTCGTGTATGGAGTGGTAATCAAAATGGGTGGTAATTATATCGCTGTCGGGGTCGTCGGCGGGATGCTGAACAGGTGTAAAGTCATATATCGACACCTCTTTCGGCACGACTATAAGTCCGCCGGGATGCTGCCCTGTTGTACGCTTAATGCCTGTGCAGCCCTGAACAAGGCGGTTTTCCTCAGCCCTGTTTTTTACAAGTCCCTTCTGCTCAAGGTACTTCTTTACAAAGCCGTAGGCCGTCTTATCTTTGATTGTGCCTATCGTTCCGGCACGGAAAACATTTTCCTCTCCGAAAATATTTATTGTCTCCTTGTGGGCTCTGGCCTGATATTCGCCAGAAAAATTTAGGTCGATATCGGGGGTCTTATCGCCGTCAAATCCCAAAAAGGTTGCAAAGGAGATATCGAATCCATCCTTTTTCATGTTTTCACCGCAGACGGGACACTTCATATCGGGAAGGTCCACTCCGCAGGCGTACTCGGGAGGCACATCAAATATGCTGTGCTTGCACTTTTTGCAGACATAGTGTGGCGGCAAGGCGTTGACCTCAGTTATTCCTGTCAGAAACGCCACGAAAGACGAGCCGACAGAGCCACGGGAGCCAACCAGATATCCGTCCTGTATAGATTTGGACACCAATTTTTGGGCTATTATGTACATGATATCGAAGCCGTGTCCTATTATCGAATCGAGCTCCAGTTTGAGACGGTCTGACACTATCTGCGGAAGATTTTCGCCGTAGATTTCATGAACTCTTTTCTGGCACATCTCCTCGATGTCTCTTGCAGAATTTTCGATTTTAGGAGGATACTGCTCTTTTGGAACAGGCCTTATGCTTTCGCACATGTCGGCGATCATATTGGTATTCTCAACTACCACTTCATAGGCTTTTTCCTTGCCCAAATAGCTGAACTCCTCCAGCATTTCGTCGGTGGTCTTGAAGTACAGCGGCGCCTGTTTGTCGGCGTCGGCAAAGCCCATGCCTGTCATCATTATCTCTCTGAAATAACTGTCTGACGGCTCGAGGAAATGCACATCTCCCGTAGCCACCACAGGCTTATTGAGCTTTTCTCCCAGCTTGATGACAGTCCTGTTGAACTCCTTGATCTGCTCAAAATCCTTGACGATGCCTTTTTCTATCATAAAGGCGTTGTTGGCCAAAGGCTGTATCTCGAGATAGTCATAGAATGAGGCTATTTTCACCAGCTCATTCCATGTAGCTCCCCTTACAATAGCGCTGTAAAGCTCACCTGCTTCACAGGCGGAGCCGATTATAAGGCCCTCTCTCATGTTCTGAATCATGGTCATCGGCATAAGCGGATGACGCTTAAAGTATTTGAGATAGGAATGAGATATCATCTCATAAAGATTTCTGAGGCCTTTCTTGTTTTTGACAAGAATGACCATATGGTAAGAATTTCTCGAAATTCCGCCGCTGTTCTTGGCGGCCTTTGCAAGCGCTCCGTTTATATCGTCTATATACTGGACTCCGTATTCCTTTTCTAAAGTCTCCCAAAATCTGAATACTATTTGAGCCAGCACCTTCGTATCGTCAAGAGCTCGGTGATGGTTAAAGCTGAGGCCGTAATAATCAGCCAGGTTGTTTAATCTGTGTTTTTTAAGATTTGTCAGCAGCGCTTTCGCTATTGTAACGGTATCTATCGATACAAACTCTCTGTCAATGCCCAATCTGTCACAGGCGGCGTGCATAAATCCCACATCAAAAGAAGCGTTGTGAGCCACGACAGGCCTGTCCCCTATGAACTCCAAAAATTCGGGTATTACCTCTTCGGCAGATCTGGCATCGGCCACCGTACTGTCGTCTATTCCTGTAAGACTTGTTATCTCATTGGGTATCGAGACCTTTGGCTTTATGTATGAGTGATACTCGTCGATCTCTTTTCCGTCCTTTATTATGACGGCCGCGATCTCTATTATCTCGCATCTCTGTGCATTCAGTCCTGTGGTTTCAAGGTCAAATACCACAGTCTCATCCTTTAAAGTGCGACTGCTGTATCCCTTTACAGCTCCTTTGTCATCTATATCATTGACGGCATAGGCCTCAATTCCATATATCACTTTAAAGTTTTCCTTGCCCGCCGAGGCGTTCATGGCGTCGGGATAAGCCTGAGCCACGCCGTGATCGGTTATGGCCAAAGCCTGATGTCCGAAAGCTACGGCAGTATTTATTGCCTGCTTTGTATCACAGAAACCGTCCATAGATGACATGGTGGTATGCAGATGGAGCTCCACCCTCTTTTTATCGGCTTTGTCCTTTCTTTTTTCGGCTTTTTCCTTGATTATTGCGGTAGGTGCGATTATCACATCATTTTCATATTTAGACCACATAGCCGTTCCCTGAACGACTACCGCCTCCGCTTTGCCTATGGCTGATTTTATACCGTCGACTATATCGTCATCAAAAAGCTTGTTTACGCGGATAGAGCCTGTCCCGTCATAAATATCGAATGTGACCGAAGTCTTACCCTTTCCGTTTAGCTTTTTATAGTCTCTGTAAAATATATTACCTTTTACAGTCAATTTGCCTCCGTCTAAAGAGACATCGCCTATACGAGTAATCTCTCTGTTTACGGGCTTTCCGAAAATAATATTTTCACTTTCGGGGTCGGCTTTAAATACAACTGCGTCGGGATCTCGCTTTTTACGGAAATTATTATAGTTTCTTTCCTCGTTGTTTTTAGGCTTTGAGGAAGTTTTGGGGGCATTCTTTAAATCGTTTTCCAATTTTTTTATATCCTCCGCCTTTATATCGTCAAAAGACGGGCCGCAGCCCGCCGTCTCTTTTAAAACTATCACAGTGGATTTTCCCAACCACTGCGTCAGTTCCTTTTCCATCTCGCTTTTTATGCTGTCAAGTCTGAATATCCAGTCAGCGCCTGTTTCTATGTATATTTTTCCACTTGAATAGGAAAGTTTTCCACTTTGCAGCGCCGACCTGACAGAAGGATACTTTGCCGTCAAAAAGTCTTTCACAGTATCTATGTCTCTTTCGGACATCTCATCTGAAATATAATTGACATCTATTTCAGCTTTTTCTATTCCGTATGCCGAAACTATTTCCGACTGTGCCTTTAAAACACACGACGGCAAGACAATGTCTTTCATACTGAGCTTTATAGATATGGATTTTTCTTTTTCTTTGACCGAAAAATCCTCTACAAGCCCGCCCCATATGGGACTGTTTTTCTGACATCGTTCGCAGATATCATAAAGAAATATTTCTCTCATATTTTTTCACCGGTCAGTTCTTCAATATACTTGATGAGCTCGGATACAATATCCTGTTCACTGACCTTTTTCACAGTTTCACCCTTTGCGAAAATAAGGCCTTCGCCTTTGCCGCAGGCCACGCCTACATCGGCTTCCTTAGCCTCACCGGGGCCGTTTACCACACAGCCCATTACAGCCACGGTAATCGGTGACTTGAGATTTGCCAATCTGTTTTCCACCTCTTTGGCAATATCTATGAGACCTACCCTGGTTCTGCCGCAGGTGGGACAGGAAATAATGTTTGCTCCGCCCTGATACAGGCCTATCGACTTGAGTATCGCCTTGGCGGCATAGACTTCCTTAACAGGATCATCGGTAAGCGAAACCCTTATTGTATCGCCTATTCCGTCACACAAGAGGGAACCCAGGGCAATGGAAGATTTTATCGTACCCATATACTCGGTTCCCGCCTCTGTAACTCCCAAATGAAGAGGATAATAGCATTTATCGGCCATCATGCGATAGGCCTCTATGTTATTTCTCACATTGGAAGTCTTTATGGAAACACATATATCGAAGAAATTACATCTCTCCAAAATATCTATATGTCTTTTGGCGCTCTCCACCAAAGCCACAGGAGTAACTCCGTATTTTTCCAGTATGGGTTTTTCAAGAGAACCGCCGTTGACGCCGATTCTTATAGGTATTCCGCGATCCTTACAGGCTGCTGCAACCTCGCGCACTTTATTTATATCTCCGATATTTCCCGGGTTAATCCTTATTTTATCGGCGCCGCCCGCCACTGCCATAAGGGCAAGTTTATAGTCAAAATGGATATCAGCCACAATCGGAATAGGCGACTCTTTTCTTATAATTGCGAAATTTTCCGCGCCTTCGGCATCTGGAACTGCCAGTCTTGTTATCTGGCAGCCTGCTTCATAGAGCCTCTTTATCTGCTCTATTGTTCCTTTTACATCATACGACGGAGTGTTGCACATGGACTGTATGACTATCGGATTTCCGTTTCCGATACGCACATTCCCCACTGTTATTTCTTTACATTTCCTTCTCATAATCAGCCTCTTATCAGTCTTAAAACATCGTTAAAGGTGACAAATATAAACAGTCCGAAAAGCAAAACCATACCGAAGGCATTGAGATACGCCTCATATATGGGTTTCACGGGCTTTTTAGTCAAAAGCTCCCACAAAAGGAACACAAATTTTCCGCCGTCAAGAGCAAAGAACGGAAGCATATTTACAACCGCCAGGTTGATGGACAGAAATGCCACAAAATACCACATGTCTGCCATGGACCGCTCGGCTCTGCTGCTTATCTCGTTTGTTATGCCGACAGCGCCCATCATGTCGCCGGTCTGGACCTGACCCGTTATGATATATTTCAGCCCCACATAGACCGACTGCACAAAGCTTGCGCTGTTCTCAAACGCATATTTTATCCTGTCTGTAAAGCTCGCCTGCTTTATAGTAAAGCTAAAGCCGTATCTCGGAGTTGTCTCATCGTTAAAGGTCTTTTTTTCGAGCTTGACATCGTCGAGCTTTATTTTTTGCCCGTCTCTTTCAATGGTAAAATCGAATGTTCCGTCGCTGTTGAGCATCAGGCCTGTCAGCAGGTCGTTATAGGTGTATACATGGAAATCATCAACCCTTGTTATTCTGTCCCCCACCTGAAAATATTCAGGGCTGTTAAACTCAAACTCGGGCTCCAAAGCCGATATTTCGGCTGTCGGAATTTCCTTGACCGGCGCGAGAATTATGAGAAGTATTATAACTCCTGTCAAAAAGTTCATAAAAGCTCCGGCCACCGACACAAACATTCTGTTTAAAACAGGGGCATGCAAAAAGCTTCCCTCGGTGTCCTCCATCTCTGTGCCGTCTTCAGCTATCTCTCCCTTCATTTCAACGGCACCGCCGAAAGGAAGTATTCTTATGGCGTAAAGAGTATCGCCCACCTGTTTTTTGAGTATGGCAGGGCCAAAACCTATCGAAAAGCTGTAAACCGTTATACCCGAAAGCTTAGCCGCGACAAAATGTCCCAGCTCATGTATGAAAATCAAAAAGCCAAATACTAATATCGCTAAAATTATGCTCACTTTTTTACCTCATCAATGTATTTTCGCGCCGCCTCTCTGGCCATATCGTCGCTTTTAAAAATATCTTCCAAAGAAGGCTTCGCTATAAACAAAGTGTTGTCCGCGGCATACTTTACGCACCTGTATATGTCACCGAAGCTTATGCCGCCTTTGAGAAATTCTACTACGGCAACCTCATTGGCACCGTTTATAACAGCTCCTGCATTTCCGCCTTTTTCTGCGGCTTCCATGCACAGCTTGAGACACCTGAAATTATCAGTGTCCGCCTTATAAAATGTCATTTTTCCTATATCCGAAAGACTCAGCTTTTTATGTGAAAGCTCGGCTCTTTCGGGGTATGTCATGGCATATGCTATCGGAAGCCTCATATCAGGCATCGAAAGCTGAGCTATGACATTTCCGTCGACAAACTCCACCGCCGAATGTATTATACTCTCTCGGTGTACTACAACTTCTATCTGCGAAGGCACAAGATCAAAAAGCCACATGGCCTCTATAAACTCAAAACCTTTGTTCATAAGTGTTGCGCTGTCTATCGTTATTTTGCTGCCCATGCTCCATGACGGATGCTTAAGGGCGTCGGCCGCCGTCATATTTTCGGTTTCTTCTGCTGTTTTGCCGAAAAAAGGTCCGCCTGAAGCGGTGAGTATCACGCTTTTAAGCTCCCGAGCTCTTCCTGCTCTTAAAGACTGAAAAATAGCAGAATGCTCCGAGTCCACGGGAATTATTTCACAGCCTGTCTCTTTAGCCAAGGGCATGACGACAGAGCCTGCGCACACCAGGCTTTCCTTATTTGCCAGAGCAAGACGCCTGCCGTTCTTAATGGCGGCGACGGTTCCCCTCAGTCCGGCTATTCCCACTATGGAGTTGAGCACCAAATCGTTTTCTTTTAAAGAGGCAACCGTTTCAATTCCCTGTTGCCCCCAAAGTATTTCAGTGTCGCTTATGAGCTTTTTCAGCTTTTCGCAATCCTGCTCATCCTGCACAACGGCATATTCAGGCTTAAATTCCTCAATCTGCTGTTTTAAAAGCTCAATATTTTTGCCTGCTGACAGGGCAATTACCCTATATCCCCTGCTTTTTACAACATCAAGTGCCTGAGTTCCTATGGAACCGGTAGAACCTAAAATAGTGATTTTTTTCATTTCTCTATAATTACATTATGTCCAAATTCCTGAGTATCAATTCAACAAAGGGAGCGGCCAACATGACGCTGTCAAATCTGTCGAGCACGCCGCCGTGTCCCGGGAATATATTCCCGAAATCCTTGACATCATTGAGTCTCTTTGCCATCGACATTGAGAGGTCTCCTATCTGGGAAATTATCGAACCGAAAAATCCCATCAGAATCAAATCCCATACACCTATTCCTATCTGTGGGAAAATAAGTCCTATGGCTACCGCTCCGAAGACACCTCCGAAAAGGCCTCCCACCGAGCCTGCAACGGTTTTTTTAGGGCTGATTTTGGGGCAGAGTTTTTTCTTTCCAAACCTCATTCCCACCTGCTGGGCAAAGACATCGGTCAGCCATGCTATGGCAAAGGGAAGTAACACGCACAGCTTGCCGTTTTCGGCAAAGATAAATATTTTCATAACTGCCGAAAGAAGATATGTCACAACAAAGGTTCCGACAAAACTCTGTATAAACCTTCCTTTTGTGAATTCTACGGCCTTTATTATGGCAAATATCGAAATTACAGCAATATGTACCAGCATCAGAACCGCTACATAGCTTATTCCCCCAGCCACTACCGCTATGGGAACAAGGCCGCCCATGACGGCAGATATGGCCATAAAACTCTTGCTGGCCGAAAGTCCTTTGTTTATTGAACACATTTCGAAGGACGCTATGGCACAAAGCAGGGCAAAAACCATCACTATTCCTTTTACAGGAAGGCCATAAAGAACGGCAAAAAATACCGCAAGGCCCACCAAAGAAGTTATCAGTCTCTGTCTCAACTTAAATTCCTCCGAATCTTCTTTTTCTCTGCTGAAAGCTGATGATGGCTCTGTCTATCTCCCTTTCATCCATGTCGGGCCACAGAGTATCGGTAAAATAAAATTCGCTGTACGCGCACTGCCACAAAAGGAAGTTTGATATTCTCAGCTCTCCTCCCGGTCTGATTATGAGATCGGGGTCGGGTATGCCCTTTGAATACAGGTATTTTCCGATAAGGCTTTCATCCACATCCTCAGGTGATATACCATCCTGCATCATCTTTTTGACTGCGTTTTTGATTTCATCTCTGCCGCCGTAGTTAAGGCATACATTTACGCAAAGTCCCGTACATTTTTTAGAAATTTCGTCAGTTTGTGCTATAAGCTTCTTGAGTTCAGACGACAGCGGAGAAAGGTCTCCGAAAAAGGTGAGCCTGATATTTTTTTCTGCCATGTCTCTTATAGCCTCCAAAAGATATTCTTTCAGAAGCCTCATTATGGCATCTACTTCTTCTTTAGGTCTTTTCCAATTTTCCGTTGAAAAAGCATATACCGTGAAATATTTTATTCCCAGCTCGTTTAAATATTCCGATATTTTCCTGAAAGTTTCGCTTCCCGCCTTATGTCCCACAGTTCTGGGCAGCATTCTTTTTGTTGCCCACCTGCCGTTTCCGTCCATAATGGCGGCTATATGCACAGGCAGTCTCTTCATGTCGGGTTTCTGCACATCATTTATACTCATATCATTACCTTTAAACTATGCAGGGCGGAGACTCCTCCCCGCCCTCCTGTTATTATATTAACTTAGATTTCTGACAATTCTTTTTCTTTTTTTTGAACTTCGGCATCGATATCCTTGCAGGCCTTGTCAACGAGATTCTGCATCTCTTTTTCAGCGTCCTTGAGATCGTCCTCTGTCATCTCGCCCTTTTTCTTCATGTCCTTAAACTTGTCCATAGCGTCTCTGCGTGTGTTTCTTGCAGAAACCTTGGCCTCTTCGCCGTACTTGCGGACTGTTTTAATAAGGTCTTTTCTTCTCTCCTCTGTGAGAGGCGGGAATGTGAGGCGGATAATTTTGCCGTCATTCTGAGGAGTGATTCCTATGTCAGATGCCAAAATTGCCTTTTCAATGAGCTTGAGAGCGCTGGCGTCCCAAGGCTGGATAGCAAGGGTACGGGGCTCGGGCACAGAGATTGAGCCGATCTGATTTACGGGTGTAATAGCTCCGAAATATTCGATTGTGAGCTTATCCAAAACGCCGGGATTGGCGCGTCCTGCGCGGATCGTAGTAAATTCGTGTCTGAGAGAATCAATGGTTTTAGCCATCTTATCGCTGTAAATCTTGTATTCTTCTTTAGCCATGAAAAAAGCCTCCTGTATTTTTATTTATTGCAGAATGGTCTTTGCAAAATTATTTCGCCTTTACCAGCGTTCCTATTTTTTCGCCCATGAGAACTCTCTTGATATTGTTGGTGTCCCTGAGAGCGAATACGATAATCGGTATACCGTTGTCCATGGAGAGAGATGTGGCGGTGGAATCCATAACCGCAAGACCTCTGTAAAGGACTTCGTTATATGTGATCTCGTCTATTTTTTCTGCGTTCGGATCCTTATTGGGATCTGCCGTATATATTCCGTCTATGTTTTTAGCCAAAAGTATGGCTTCGGCGTTTATCTCGGCAGCTCTCAAAGCTGCAGCCGTATCTGTGGAAAAGAACGGATTTCCGGTGCCGCAGGCAAATATGACCACGCGCTTTTTCTCAAGATGAGAAATAGCCTTGAGCCTTATATATGGCTCTGCGATCTTGTGCATGTCTATACCTGTCTGCACTCTGACCTGAACTCCCATATTCTCCAAAACATCGGCCAAAGCCAAAGCGTTGATTGTTGTGGCAAGCATACCCATGTGGTCTGCCCTTGTACGCTCCATTCTGCCGCTGCCGTCTTTGACGCCGCGCCAGAAGTTGCCTCCGCCGACAACAACACCTATTTCGGCACCTATCTCGACGCAATCTTTAATGGCTCCCGCCACCTTTTTGACGACATCGAAATCGAGGCCGAACTTTTTCTCGCCCCCGAGAACTTCTCCGCTTATTTTCAAAAGAACCCTTTTGTATTTAGGTGTATCCATAATAAATCCCTCACAGTCCCGACGCAATAAAACATTGCATGACTTTTTTAAGAATTATACCATAAACCAATAAAAATTTCCATAGGTATTACAAAATTTTTTTCAAATATTGTCCTGTGTAGGATTTTTGGACTTTTGCCACTTCTTCAGGAGTTCCGGAGGCGACTATCTGTCCACCCTTATCTCCCCCTTCGGGGCCCAAATCTATGATATAATCGGCTGTCTTTATGACATCGAGGTTATGTTCTATTACAACCACGGTATTCCCCGTGTCGACAAGCTTCTGAAGCACATCTATGAGCTTGTGCACATCGTACACATGAAGTCCCGTGGTGGGCTCATCGAGAATATATATCGTTCTTCCCGTGGCTCTTCTCGAAAGCTCTGTGGCAAGCTTGACCCTCTGAGCCTCGCCGCCTGAAAGTGTTGTGGACGACTGTCCGAGCTTTATATATCCGAGACCGACCTCGTTGAGTGTCGCCAGCTTGCGGTGTATCTTGGGAATATTCTCAAAAAACTCCAGGGCTTCGGTCACCGTCATATCAAGAACTTCCGAAATGTTCTTGCCTTTGTACTTGACTTCAAGGGTTTCCCTGTTATACCTCTTTCCCTTGCAGACATCGCAGGGTACATATATATCGGGCAAAAAGTGCATCTCAATTTTCAAAAGTCCGTCGCCGGTACAGGCTTCGCAGCGTCCGCCTCGCACATTGAAGGAAAATCTGCCGCTGTTGTATCCCCTGGCTTTTGCGTCCTGAGTGCTTGCGAAAAGCTCTCTGATATCTCCGAAAACTCCGGTGTATGTGGCGGGGTTTGAACGGGGTGTGCGGCCTATGGGCGACTGATCTATGTTTACAACCTTGTCGAGATTTTCAAGACCTTTTACCTCTTTGTGCTTTCCCGCTCTTGTTCTCGCTCCGTTGAGGTCGGCGGCAAGCTTTTTGTGGAGTATCTCGTTTATAAGAGAACTCTTGCCCGAGCCCGAAACTCCGGTTACGCAGGTGAATGTTCCCAAAGGAATTTTCACATTTATGTTTTTGAGGTTGTTCTCCGAAGCTCCGATTATCTCCAGCTCGTTTCCGTTGCCCTTTCGTCTTTCTTTGGGCACAGGAATTTTCTCTCTGCCGCTGAGATAATCTCCCGTATGAGAGCCTTTGCACTTCTTTATATCCTCTACTGTGCCTGCAGCAACAATCTGTCCGCCGTGTATTCCCGCACCCGGGCCCACATCTATGACATAGTCGGCGGCAAGCATGGTGTCCTCGTCGTGCTCTACAACGAGCAGAGTATTTCCCAAATCTCTCAGTCTTTTCAATGTTGCGATAAGTTTTTCATTGTCCCTTTGGTGTAGACCGATGGACGGCTCGTCGAGTATATAGAGAACCCCCATAAGGAAAGAGCCTATCTGTGTTGCAAGCCTTATTCTCTGGCTTTCACCGCCTGAAAGGGAACCTGAATTTCTCGAAAGAGTGAGATATTCCAAGCCGACACTCTTTAAGAAACCGAGCCTTTCCTTTATCTCCTTGAGTATTCTCTCGGCAATCTGTGCTTTCTGACCTGTCAGCTCGAGGTTTTCTATAAAATCCAGCGCCTGAACTACGCTTTTTTCACAGAACTCAGATATGCTTATTCCTCCCACCGTTACGGCGAGAGCCTCGGGCTTTAATCTCTTTCCGTGGCAGGCGGGGCAGGGCACGGCGCTCATACTCTCCTCTATCTCGTCCTTCATGGCCTCGCTGTTTGTCTCTCTGTACCTTCTCTCAAGATTTTTTACTATACCTTCAAACGCATGGGTATATGTCTTGACAACGCCCATATGGCTCCAGTCAAGGACGAGTTTTTCTCCCTTTGTGCCGTACATCAGAATATCTATGATATTTTTAGGCAGATCTTTAACGGGAACATCGAGGGAAAAGCCGTATTTTTCCGACAGGGCTTTCATGTAAGCCATGGCGATTCCGTTTTCATCCATAGTGGCGTATCCCGATGCCTTTATGGCTCCTCCTCTTATTGAGAGGTTTTTGTTGGGAATTATTCTCTCGGGGTCTATCTCATATTTGACGCCTATTCCCGTACACACAGGACAGGCTCCGTATGGGTTGTTGAAAGAGAACATACGGGGAGTGAGCTCCTCAATCGATATGCCGCAGTCCTCGCAGGCGTAATTCTGCGAAAACATGATCTCCTTGTCTCCGACAAGATCGGCAAGTATCAGTCCTCCCGAAAGAGATGCCGCTATTTCCACAGAGTCGGTCATTCTCTGACGCACCGTCGGCTTGATGACCAATCTGTCTACCACGATCTCTATGTTGTGCTTTTTGTTCTTGTCCAGCTTTATCTCTTCCGAAAGATCGTATATACTGCCGTCGGCTCTCACTCTGACATAACCGCTCTTTCTTGCGTCCTCAAAGATTTTCAGGTGCTCTCCCTTTTTACCCCTGATAACAGGGGCGAGTATCTGTACTCTCGTGCCCTCGGGCAGCTCCAAAAGCTGATCTATTATCTGATCCACTGTCTGCTGCTTTATCTCTTTTCCGCATTTAGGACAATGCGGTGTGCCCACTCTCGCCCACAGCAACCTGAGATAGTCGTATATCTCGGTAACTGTGCCCACCGTAGACCTGGGGTTTTTCGATGTTGTCTTCTGATCTATGGCTATGGCGGGAGAAAGCCCCTCAATGTAGTCCACATCGGGTTTTTCCATCTGCCCTAAAAACTGTCTTGCATATGAGCTGAGGCTCTCTACATAGCGTCTCTGTCCCTCGGCGTACACTGTGTCAAAGGCGATCGAGCTCTTGCCCGAACCCGAAATACCGGTTATGACGGTAAGGCTGTCACGAGGAATTGTGACATCTATGTTTTTCAGATTGTGCTCTCTGGCTCCTTTTATGAAAATGTTATCTCTCATTGATTCTGAAGCTCCTTGATCTTGTCTCTTATCTGGGCCGCCAGCTCAAACTCCAGCATTTTTGCCGCCTCTTTCATATCCTTTGTCAGCTTGGCTATCATTTCCTCTTTCTGCTTTTTGCCCAGCTTCTTTCTGCTCTCCTTGGGCAGCCTTGACGCCGCCTCATGTGATATCTCTATTATGTCTCGAACCTCTTTCGTGACGGTTTTCGGAGTTATGCCGTGCTTGAGGTTATATTCCATCTGTATCTTGCGTCTTCTGTTGGTTTCGGTTATGGCTCTGTCCATGGAGCCTGTTATGGTATCGGCGTAGAGGATTACCTTGCCGTCGGCGTTTCTCGCCGCTCGTCCTATCGTCTGAATCAGTGATGTCTCCGACCTCAAAAAGCCCTCCTTGTCAGCGTCAAGTATCGCCACAAGAGAGACCTCGGGAATATCCAAACCTTCTCTCAAAAGGTTTATGCCGACGAGCACCTGATACTCGCCCAGTCTTAAATCTCTTATGAGCTCCATTCTCTCCATAGTTCCCACATCATAGTGCATATAGCGCACGGCGATGCCGTTGTTTGACAGATAATCCGTAAGATCCTCGGCCATCTTTTTGGTGAGAGTTGTGACAAAAACCCTCTGATTTTTCTTTTCTCTCGCCCTTATCTCCTCGATGAGATCGTCTATCTGACCTTCGACAGGTCTTACCTCGACTTCGGGGTCCAAAAGTCCCGTCGGTCTTATAACCTGCTCCACTATCTGTGATGAACGGCTCTTTTCATACTCCGACGGAGTGGCGCTGACATATATCACCTGATTAAGCCTATCGTTGAACTCATCAAAGGTCAGCGGTCTGTTGTCGAGGGCAGACGGAAGTCTGAACCCATAGTCGACAAGCACCTGCTTTCTTGAACGGTCGCCGTGATACATGGCTCTTATCTGAGGCAGCATGACATGGGATTCATCGACAAACAGGAGAAAATCCTTGGGAACATAGTCCAAAAGGGTATACGGTGTACTTCCCGGCGCTCTGCCTGAAAGTACTCTCGAATAGTTCTCTATGCCCGAACACACGCCTATCTCTCGGAGCATCTCTATATCATAGCTTGTCCTCTGCTTTATTCTCTGAGCCTCGATGAGCTTGTCGTTTTCCTTGAAGAAATCGACCTGTCTGTTCATCTCCTCCTCTATCTCTTTGAGCGCCGTCTCCATTTTGTCCTTTGGAGTTACATAGTGTGATGCGGGATATATTGCCGCGTGATCGACTATTCTCGTCACAGTACCCTGAAGGGGATTTATCTCACAAATTCGCTCTATTTCATCGCCGAAAAACTCAACTCTGTACGCAAATTCATCGGTATAGACAGGATATATCTCCACCACATCTCCGCGCACACGGAAACGGTTGCGTTCAAAAGCCACATCGTTTCTCTCATACTGTATCTCGACAAGCTTGCGGCACAGCTCGTCCCTGTTTCTCTCCTGCCCTGTTCTGAGTGATATGACCATCGATTTATAATCTATCGGGTCACCCAAAGAATAGATACACGAGACCGAAGCTACGATTATGACATCTCTTCTCTCAAACAGCGAAGATGTGGCCGAGTGTCGCAATCTTTCCAGCTCGGAGTTTATATCCGATTCCTTTTCAATATATGTGTCGGTGGAGGGCACATAGGCTTCTGGCTGAAAGTAATCGTAATAGGATACAAAAAACTCGACGGCGTTATTCGGGAAAAACTCTCTGAACTCGGAGCACAGCTGCGCCGCCAAAGTTTTGTTATGGGTGAGAACAAGAGTCGGTCTGTTGACCCTCTCTATTATATTGGCCATGGTAAATGTTTTACCCGAGCCTGTGACACCCAGAAGAGTCTGTTCCTTAAAATCGTTGTTCAAACCAAAAACCAGTTTATCTATCGCCTCCGGCTGATCGCCCATCGGCTTGAAATCTGAGACAAGCTCAAACTTATCCATATTGCCCTCCCTTACAGTAAACTCTGATTTATATGCAAAACGAAACTTTGTACGCTTGTCTTTTCATTATAGCATATTTTTCGCGCCGTGAAAATAGATTAAACAGAATTTTCATAAATTATTTTTATGCACACAAAAAGACCCCGCTTTCGCGGAGCCTTTAGGTTACTTTTCATCATTCATCAGTTTTTCATAGGCTTCTTTGGATAGAGGTTTGGAATAGTAATATCCCTGCGCATACTCACATCCCATTTTTTTGAGATATTCGGCCTGCTCTTTTGTCTCAACTCCCTCGGCAACCACATTTATTCCGAGAGATTTTGCCATGTTTATTATAAAATAGACGATATTTCTGCTTCTCTCGTCTTCGGTCAGCTTGTCCATAAAACGCATGTCCATTTTGAGAACATCGACGGGCATTTCCTTAAAGACATTGAGAGTTGAATATCCGCTGCCGAAATCGTCCATCATTATGCGGAATCCGTTTTTCTGAAGTATCGAGACAGTTTCTTTGAGAACATCCTGATTTTCGGTATATGCGCTTTCGGTTATCTCCAAGTGCAGGTATTCGGGATCTATGCGGTATTTTTTAACAAGATTCAAAAATGTATCGACAAATGTCGGTCTGTAAAGATTTACCCTCGAGATGTTTATCGAGACATATCCAAAAGGTTTACCATCGTCTATCCATTTTCTTATATCGCGGCAGACGGTATCCCACACATAGTAATCCATCTGAACTATAAAACCGTTGTGCTCGAAAACGGGCACAAAATCTCCGGGAGATACAAAGCCTTTTACCGGGTGTATCCATCTGACAAGGGCTTCCGCTCCCATAAGTTTTTCATCCTTAAGGCGATACTGCGGCTGATAGAACACGGAAAACTCTCTGTTTTCCAGCGCCTTGTGCATGTCATTGAGAATTTCCTGCTCAATTTCCATTCTGCGGCTCATCTCGTCATCGTAATACATAAATGAAGGCATGGCGTTGCCTTTATTCTTCTTGTTGGCAAGCATGGCTTTGTCCATCATGTCTCCAACATTTTCAGCCCTGTTTTTGATCTCATATATTCCCATATTGCAGACGATATTGTAGTCGTGTTTTTTGCCGTACCCTTTAAATACATCTTCTACATATTTTACAAATGACTGCAGACATCCCACCGGAATACATATGCCGAAAATATCAGCGTCTATTCTGCCGACTATCATTCCGTTACAATGCTCTTTAAAGTCGAACAGGCTTTTGGCTATATCTTTGAGCAGAACATCTCCCTGTTCTCTGCCGAAATACGCGTTGATGAGTTTGAAACGGTCTATATCCAGGCATATCACGGCAAACTCCTTGTCAGGTATCTCTTTAAGCACAGCTTCAACGGCACCGTAAAATTTGTTTCTGTTATATATGCCCGTCATTGTGTCATACTCAGCAAGGTATTTTATCTGTTCAAAAAACTCCAGGCTGCTTCTCATTATAGCGTTTCTAAGCCTGAAAAGAAGTATTTTCGCGGTATATGGTTTGGCTACAAAGTCCCACGCGCCGCTCTCAAGAGCCTTCATCTCATAATCCCCTTCGCCCGTAACCATTATAACGGGTATATTACGGTATTCGGGTATTTTTGAAAACTCCTCCATAAACTCATAGCCGTCCATGACAGGCATGACAACATCCAAAATTATAGCCGAGACACTGATCTTTCGAAGAACATCCAAGGCTTCCCTGCCGTTTGACGCCTGTACCACCTCATAGTCCTTCTCCAGCATGCTTTGAAGTATCTCTCTGTTGATCTCATTGTCGTCTACCACAAGCACCGTGTCTCTGACGATCTTTTTGAGTTTTCTCTCGCTGATTATTTTGAGAACCTCATAAGCCAGCTTATTGTCCTGCTTTTCACTTCTGTCCATTGTTAAGCCCCTCTTATCTTCTTATCCATTCAGGATATGTATCCGCGTATGACACATAATCTCCGTCCGCAACTATTATATGATCATAAAGCTCTATTCCCAAAGACGCCAGCGCCTCCTTCACTCTCCTGGTTGCCTCATTATCCTCGGGAGACGGCAGTGCCACGCCGCCGGGATGATTGTGCGCAATTATAACTCCCGCTGCGTTGCATTTCAAAGCCGTCTTTGCCATCTTTCTCACATTTATCTCAACCGCATTAAAACTTCCGTCATTTATGTGGTCACATTTTATAAGCTTTGCCTTTGCGTCGAGGCTGAGCATATATACGCTCTCCTCTTTGGATCCTATGAACAGCGGAACGACAAACTTGCCAGCCGTTTCAGAATTGTTGAGAAAGGTGTGATTCTGCTTGTCAGACATATATCTCTTGGCCACATCTACCATAAGCTTTAAAAGCAGAGCAGAATTTTCTCCCATGCCCTCTACTTCCGCCAGCTCGGATATGTCGGCGTCGAGCACAGCTGAAAAGGAACCGAATTTCCTCATCAGCCTGTGCCCAATTTCATTTGTGTCTTTTCTCGGAATAGCGTAAAACAATAAAAGCTCTAAAACATTGTGATCTTCAAAGGACGAAAGACCTTTTTCGGCATATCTGTTTTTCAGTCTCTTTCTGTGATTCTGATGAATGTTATCCTCGGTCATATTGAAAACTTTTTAGCCTTTTCCTCTCCTAATATAACTCTTAAAGCGCCCTGAGTCAAGGCCAGCATCTCATTTTCTCCGCCGTAAATCGATACATCGGCAATCCACGAGACCCTCTCCTTTATTCTGTCAGTGACATATTTTGAGTAGGCCACACCGCCAGTGAGTATTATGGCATCCACCTGTCCTTTGAGAACAACTGCCGCCGCTCCTATATCCTTAGCGACCTGATATGCCATGGCGTCAAGAACCAAAGCTGCTTTTTCGTCTCCATTAAGAGCCATCTCTTCGGCCTTTCGTCCGTCGTTTGTACCGATATACGACAGCATACCGCCTTTCTTTATAAACTTGTCTGTGACTTCCTTTTTTGTCAGCCCGCTGAAACAGATGTCTATTACCGAACAGACGGGCAGACTTCCCGTTCTCTCGGGAGAAAACGGTCCCTCTCCGTCAAGACCGTTGTTTACATCGATGACCCTGCCGTGCTTATGAGCTCCTATCGTCACTCCGCCGCCCATGTGGGCCACTACAAAATTGAGCTCCTCATATTTCTTTCCCAGTTCTGCGGCTCTTCTTCTGGCCATGGCTTTCTGGTTGAGAGCATGGAATGTCGGTATTCTCTCGACCCCTTCAAGACCTGAAAGCCTTGCGACAGGCTCCATCTCGTCGGTGACCGACGGGTCTACCGTATAGCAGGGCACTCCTATGGTCTTCGCTATGTCATATCCGACTATTGTGCACAGCGATGTGGCGTGTTTCAAGGCTCTTTCGGTAGTCAAAGCCGCCAGCATATTTTCCTCTACGATGTATGTGCCGCCTTCCAAAGGAGGAGTGAGACCGCCTCTCGCAACGACTGCGGTTATTTTGTTTATGTCAAAGCCCTTGTGCTTAATAGCATCGAAAATCGTATTTTCCCTCATTTCACGCTGCTCCAGGATATCGTGACAAGCCGCTATCTCCTCGGCAGTGTGCTGAACGGTTTCAACGAAAATATTCTCCTCACAGTTGTAGACCGCAAATTTTGTAGATGTGGAACCAAAGTTTATCGAAAGTATATATATATCATTCATTATATGTTACCTCCTGCCGCTTTTACCGCGCATTCAATAGAAAACACCTTACTCTGTATGCTGTCAGCCCTCGATGTGAGAACGATGGGAGCCGCGGCTCCCCATATAAATCCGCCCATGAGACATTTACCTATATATACGGCCGATTTGACCAAAACATTTCCCGCCTCGATATTAGGAGTCACAAGTATATCGGCATCGCCCTGAATAGGTGATTTTATGCCCTTGTGCTCGGCGGCTGTCTTTGAAAATGCATTGTCAAAGGCCAGAGGGCCGTCTACCGTGCAGTTTTTAATCTGCCCCCTCTGATTCATAAGGCTTATAGCAGCGGCGTCCATTGTAGACGGCATATCGGGGTTTACATTTTCCACCGCCGCAAGGATTGCCACTTTTGGCATCGTTTTTCCCATTTTAGATGCGGCCTCTACGGCATTCTTAACTATATCCACCTTTTGTTTAAAGTCCGGGTACGGAATCATGGCGGCGTCTGTTACTATTATTTCCCTGCCCTCAGGAGTTTTGAGCACAGATATGTGAGACAGAGTTCTTCCCGTTCTCAGACCTTCCTCCTTATTGAGCACAGCTCTCATAATATCGGCTGTCTGAAGGAGACCTTTCATAAGAACCTGAGCTCTTCCGTTTTTGACAAGTCGCACACTTTCCAATGCGCAGTCTTTATCCTCACAATCAAGTATTTCACAGCCGCTCAAATCTATACCTTCTTTTTCGGCTGTCTCTTTTATACAGTCACTTCTGCCCACCAAAATAAAAGAGGCGCTGTCTTTCTTCAGAACCTCCTGTACCGCATGCAAAACATATGCATCGTGGGCGGCGGCAACTGCAATTTTGATTTTTTCCATACATCCTCCGATCTGTAAAATGCGTAGTCTTACACTATCGTTTTTGTTATTATACCTAAATGTATTATAATAAAATATCGATAGTTCTGTCAACATAAACATTGATTTTGCCGCATATATTTAAATTGATTAAAGGAATATTGCGAAGGAGGACGGCATGAAAAAAGCGGCAGTCTTAATATTTTTATCTGTTATTTTCTTAAATTGCGGGCATTCTCTCGATCAGACGATGAGAGGTGTATGGGTCAGCTCGGTCTACAATCTGGACTACCCTTCCGCTCCCGGTCTTTCAAGAGAGCAGCTTGAAAAGGAAGCCGATGAGGTAATCCTCAACACAAAAAAAGCAGGTCTTACCGACATATTTTTTCAGGTAAGGCCGACTTGTGATTCACTTTACAGTTCAAATATATTCCCGAAAAGCCAATATTTAGGCGAAAACTGCGGAGACTTCGATCCGCTTCAGTACTTTATTGAAAAGAGCAAAGAACACGGTCTGTCTGTTCACGCATGGATAAATCCCTACCGCATAACAAAAGGCGGTTTTTCGAGCAAGGAAGAAGCTTTGGCCTCGCTTCCCGAAAGCAGCCCTGCCTTGAAGCTCTCTGACAGTGTCGTATTTCACAGCGACGGAAATCTCTATTTTGACCCCGCCTCTGCCGAGGTCAAGCAGCTCATACTTGACGGTGTCTCGGAAATTATAAAAAAATATGATGTAAAAGGAATACATCTCGACGATTATTTTTACCCATCGGCAGATTTTAACGATGAAGCATCTTATGAGCTTCTGAAGCAGGAAAATGAGACCATAGAGGATTTCAGAAGAAGACAGGTAACCGAGCTCATCTACTCCCTTTATGACACTGTAAAGACGGAAAATTCCGATATTCAGTTCGGCGTATCACCCTTCGGCGTATGGGCCAACAGTTCAAGCCTGCCCGAGGGCAGCAACACAGCCTCTTCCCAGTCCTATTTCGATCACTACGCAGATACAAGAAAGTGGGTGCAGGACAAAAAACTCGACTACATAATGCCTCAGCTCTATTGGAATATCGGACACGAACAGGCCGACTATAAAACCCTTTTGGAGTGGTGGGAAAACACAGTAAAATCAACAGGTGTAAAGCTCTATACCGGTCTTGCCGCATACCGTCTTTCTTCGGATTCAAACGGCGGACTTATATATGACAGCGCTGAAATTCCCAAGCAAATCTCCCTCAACACCTCCTCATCTCAATGCAGCGGTTACTGTATTTTCAGATACGGTATGCTCACCGAAATATCAGGACTTTCAGAAGCTTTGAAAAACTCCGACACAGAAGAAAGTTCTCCGTCGGCAATATACCTCCCTACTGCTTACGAGGAATTTTCATGGCCCTATGATTCCTATATATTTTTCGGCTCGTGCAGTATGCCCGTAAGCGTAAACGGACAGCAGATAACGCAAAGCCCCGAGGGTTATTTCTCTGTCTCACTGCCTGTAAACTACGGCGAAAACGAATATATCTTTGCCGCAGGCAGTGAGCAAAAGACAATTAAAATACACCGCTCCTATGAGGAACCTGCTAAAACCAAAACAGCGGAGATTGATTTTCAAAGCGGCGGAGATTTTTTCACCGTTCCGCTGGCTTTCAGCGAAAAATACGGTGGACTTACATTCACCCCCTTGACATCTGAGGTATCTGCCGAATACAGCGAAAAACTCTGCATAACCGCTCTTAAAGACTACACAAACATATATTCGGCTCCGTCCTCGGAAAAAGGTGCCGCCGCATATATAATGAAGGGTGAAAAATGGCATGTCTCCATGTCAAAAGGCGAATTCTATTATATAGAGGGGCTCGGATGGGTCAAAAAAGAAAATGTAAAGGCTGTAAGAGGAAGTAACGAGGGCACTGTCGAAGAGATTGTCTCTGCCGAGAATGGCGAATCTCTGACAATAGACATAAAATACAAGGGAAACCTCTCACCGTCTCTTTATATGTCCGATAAGAGTTTTGTTCTGGCTGTCGACGGTCTCTCGTCTTTTCCCGAAAGCGAGGGCAGCTATCTTTCAAACGGCGAAACCGCCGTCACCTCTTCCGGAATTGTATACACCTTTACACCTCTGATAAATTTTGATATTTCAGGATATGAACTTATAAATTATGACAGCTACTTCAGGCTCATTTTTTACAAAAAGCCTATCCTTTCGGAAAATGCCGACACGCCCTTAAGCGGAATCTCTTTTCTCATTGATCCGGGTCACGGCGGCGACGACAGCGGAGCTCTGAGCTGCAAAAACGGAGTTTTTGAAAAATACTTCAACCTCGCCTATGCCAAGCTGCTGGGTGAAAAACTTACGGCTATGGGCGCGTCGGTGTCCTTCACCAGAGAGGATGACACATTTATCACTCTTGATGACAGGTTTTCAAAGTGTATGACAGAAAGGCCCGATGTGTTTCTCTCCATGCACAGCAACAGTATGCCCTTACAAAGCAAAAACACGGACAGTAAAGGCATATCCTTTTACATCAACAGCTCGTTTTCTTCAAGCTTTGCTCTTTCGGTAAAGGATAGCATGACATCTGACGGCTTTGAAATCACTCACATAGAAGAGCATTCCAACCTGTACATGGCCAAGCCGAAGAGCTGTCTGTCAATGCTCATTGAAAATCAGTATGTCATCTCTCCTGAGTCCCTCGCTCTGTTGGAATCGGAGGAATATAAAAATCAGTTCTGCGATTCTCTCATCAAGGCCATGAGCGAATATTTTTCCGATTAAAAAACACCGTTTTCCCGTTGGTTTTAGTAAATAATAATCTTGCTCTCAGATACATCAAAAAAAACAGATTACCGAATGCGATTTTTTACAAATTGCCGTTTTATATTTGATGTTAAGGAGGTGCATATATGATATTTTTTACATCGGACCAACATTTCGGCCACGCCCGCATGGTCAAAAACCGTAAGCTTTTCATAAATATGGAGGAAATGGACAGCTTTATGATAAAACGGTGGAATACAGCGGTATCTCCCGCCGACACCGTCTATATCCTCGGAGATTTTTCATTTTTAAGCTCTGCCCCGCCGTCTGTCTACGCCTCGGCGCTGAACGGCCGAAAAATACTCATCAAAGGCAACCATGATCCTTCGTGGCTTTCAATATCAAGCCTTGAATACTGGCGCATGTTTTTCGACGGAATATACGACAGCGGGCTTTTATATGCAGGCAGCCGCAGTATATTTTTAACTCATATTCCGAAATATGACATAGAACAGAACATATCCGTATGCGGCCACATACACGACGACGGAGGAGTCTTTTATGACACTTTTGCCCCAGCGAAAAGGCTTTTTAACGCAGGGGTCGACATAAACAATTTTTCTCCCGTCTCATTTTCCGAGCTTTTGCACAACAATATTCTTTTTTATAAAAGAGAATATACAAAATACGAATTTCAGATTTTTAAGGAAATAAATGATTGCCTTGAAGCCGACTTGGCTCATTTTTATCCTTTGGGAGGCAAATAGCTCTTCCCTTTCTTTTCGTAAAAAATATAGGCGGCTACACAGAGGACAATCTGTACCGCAGTAGACGCAGGCGTGCCCAAGCCTATTTCAAAAAGAGATGCATTCTCTGTTTTGCTCATGAGGTAAACTACGGGTATTCTGACAAGAAATGCTCCGACAATACCCTGAATCATTACAAAGAATGTCTTTTCACAGCCGTTAAAATATCCCACGAAACAGAACATGACGGCTGTCATAAGGCAGTCTATGGCGTATGCCTTTAAATATTCGTGAGAGGCTGTTATGACTGCCGCCTCATTGGCGAAAATTGCCGAAAGCTCTGCCCCCTTAAAATAGGCCAAAGCTCCCATAACAGCTCCCGCTGCAAAAGCGGTGGCAATGCCGTAAAAAAGTGCCTTTTTAGAGCGGTCATGCTGTCCCGCTCCGTTATTCTGAGCCACAAAAGCCGATATGGAGTGCATATATGCCGAGGCCACAAGCATCAAAAAGGCGCACACCTTTTCGGCAACACCCACGCCTGCTGAGGCCACAACTCCCATGTCGTTGACGACCACCTGAATAAAAAGAAATGAGAACTGCACAAGCATGTCCTGAAGGGCTATCGGCACACCCACCCT
>ERZ779866.886-NODE-886-length-32179-cov-4.376977_pt1 | contig 32179 bp, 39 predicted proteins | sample MGYA00511248_ERZ779866 | MGnify/ENA primary metagenome ERZ779866 (study PRJEB29588, sample SAMEA2155758) | human gut metagenome | biome: human gut; feature: human-associated habitat; material: faeces | place: Denmark | collected 2008/2010 ... | reverse complement strand
ATATACAAAAATTCTTGCCATTAATGAGTGGCACCTCCAGTAACTTTAATATCTTCTTTTGTTTCAACAATTGCTTCAATAGCTAAAACTAAAGCTTGAACAATTGTATCTAAAGACATCGAAGGCATATTTTTTTTATCAACTACTTGTTGTGGTAAAAAAGGAATATGAATAAAACCGCTTCTTTTACCTTGATATTTTGTTTCTATTAAATGTCTTACACCATATGTAACATGATTGCATACAAATGTACCAGCTGTATTTGATACTGCTGCTGGAATTTGATGTTCTTTTATCTTAGCAACCATCGCTTTAATTGGGAGATTAACAAAATATGCTGCAGGTCCATCTTTAAAAACAGGTTCGTCAATAATTTGATTTCCCGCATTATCAGGAATTCTACAATCATCAATATTTATCCCAATTCTTTCAACACTAATTTCACTGCGTCCCCCTGCTTGACCAATTGACAAAATTACATCAGGATTATATTTTGCAATTGCTTCATCAATTACCTTTAACGATTGATGACAAACAGTAGGAATTTCTAATTTAATTATTTTTTCAACTGATGATTTTTTAAAAGATACTAATTTTGATCTACAAATATTTATTGGTGGTTCAATATTTATGCAGTCAAATAACAAAGGGGTATATAAAAAATACCATATCGACTGTAAAAAAAGATTAGACAATATTCCAACATACATTATTGGTGCAAATTTTGGTCCATATAGTTCAAAATTATTTTTATTTTTATACAAATCATTTTTTAAAAAATCAGAACAAGTAGTATTTCGTGATGAATATTCTTATAGATTGTTTGACTTAAAAAACATGAATTGGGCACCTGATATTTTATTTAAATATCAATTACCAAATGTAATACACAAAAAAGAAGTTGCAATTTCATGTATTAAAAAAAATAATCGTTCTGGATTAAGAAACTTTGATGAAGGTTTATATTTTAAAAAAATGTCATACATTGCCGAAGAATATGCTAAAAGAAATTACAGTATTAATTTAACTTGCTTTAATAAAGTTCAAGAAGATGATGTTGCTGCCAAAATCATTTATAATCTGTTATCGCCTGCAACTAAATCGGTAACAGAGATTTCCATTTATCAAGGTAATATAGATAGTTTTTTAAAAAATTTTTTATCTTCCTCTTATATTATTGCAACTAGATTTCATTCGGCAATTTTAGGCTGGAACGCGGGAATTCCATTCTTTCCTGTATGTTATAACGATAAATTCAATAATGCTTTAGATTCATATGACTTTAAAGGAAATATTATCAATATAGATAAATTAGATGAAGTGGATTTTTCTTTTATTGATTACAACAGGAAGTCGTTTTCTAATTCAAATATTAATTTTTTAAAAAGCAAAGCCAATAGTCACTTTTCAACAATTGACAAAATTCTAAAGGAGTAAACAAAATGTGTTCTGAACTACTTTCAATTATTATCCCTGTGCATAATACTGCCCAATACTTAAAAAGAACTTTAAATATATTAGAATGTCAGGTTTTTAGAAATTTTGAAATCATTATTATTAACGATAATTCGAGTGATGATACAGAAAAAATTGTTTTATCTTTTCAAAAAGAATATAACAATATAAAATATTATAAAAACAAAACTACAAAGGGCCCAGGTTTATCACGAAATTTCGGATTGAAACATTCTAAAGGAAATTTTGTAACATTTCTTGATAGTGATGATTGGACAGATTTATGTACATATGACACAGCTATAGATATTATGAACAAAAACGCGAATTGCGATTTTGTTATATGGGGAATAAAAAAGGAGTATAACAATAAATATTCATCATATATTCGTACTGATTATAAAAACTATACTGTCATAAATCAAGAACTTGCTTTATCTTTGTTGTGTAATACGTATTCTTTGGATGTTACCATAAGTTCTTATTTAGGTAATAAAATGTTTCGCAAAAGTTTTTTAGACAATAATGTAATCCTTTTTAAAGAGTCTCTTTTTGAAGATGTGGCATTTAGTTTTCAAACAATTGCTTATTCTAAAGAAATTATATTAATACCTAATTCTTACACACATTATTATCAACGAACACATTCAATAGTTCATTCCTTTAATAAAAATCATATTTACGATATGTTTAGCATACTTTCTTTCATTAAGGATATTGTTGACACAAAAAATTTGCATCTAAAAAAAGATTATAATTCATTAGTTGAAAAGTGTAGCAAAACATTATTTACAATGATGTATGAGAACATCGAAGAGATAAAAGAACTAAATAAATTGCTTTGTGTATATTTTAAATGTCTTTTTAAACTTTGCAGTTTAGAAGAAATACTTGAATATTTAGATGTAGAAAGAGTAAAAAAAATTCTATTGTATTTTTAATAGTTTTTGTTAGTAATATATTTTTCAAACGAAACATCAAAATATTTGATATATTCAACAGACAAATTTTTAATTGCGATACGACTTTTTGTTAAAATAGAATTTGTAAAATCTTGTCCAGAAGCTAATATTCTGTTAATGTTCTTCGAAAGCCATTGCAAAATGATTTTCGGAGCATTGGTATCTGTACCGTTTCCTATTTTGCCCAATGCCACTATGATACTTTTACCAGCATACAAACTTGGTTCGTTAACAATAGCTGAACATAAATTTGGATATGCCAAAGTTAGTCGTTTTTCACCAATTATATCTGATAAATGTTCTCTAATATGAAAATCTGATTCTCTTAAAGCATTGCATAATGCTTCGTCAATTTTTTCTATTTTTGTATTGATAAGAAAAGATTCCAATTTATATCTATTTAAATCTATGGCTGATGATTTAGTGCGTTTGAAATAATTTATTATCCATGGTATTAGTATATCGAGAAAATATTCTTGATTAGCTAGATATATAACAAGATCCGTTTTCCATTGACTCTTTAAATTTTCAGAAATATCTCTTTCTCTAATCAATTCATCTTTAATAAAACCTTGTATATACTCTTCACAAATAGAAGTTTCATTAACCGCCATCAAAGTTTCAGCAAATACCTTTATCATTATATCTATAAATTGATTATTTGAATCTATCTCTTCATATAATTCACTGTTACATTTTTCTAAAATTTTTTCTTTTTGTGAACAAATCACCTCATTTTTCGTTAACAGATCGCTTAAGGTGCTGAAGTCATTATTAAATTTTTCTCTTATATACGAAATAAAATCATTTGTATTTTCAGTTATTGAAGAGATTATACCTTTTTCAAATAAAAAGTCTTGCAAATCAAATATTGGGCCATTTTTATTAATAAAGTCCCTTATATTTGAGCGTATCATTGAACTATTATTTATATTATATTCAACATATGTGAGGTGTGAGAGGTCAGATACAGAATCATGAATAGATTCATTCAGCTGTGACTTTTCATCTATTAGTATCAAAACATTTTGAATGTCTTTAAAACAATGCGCTATACCAAGCTCATAAACAACATTGGGTCTATAATCAGTCAGTATTACAATTAAGTATCGTGATTTTAAAATTTCCGTTATTACTTTGTTCATAAAAGGTTGAGAACCTAATATTTCATCATCTCTAAAACAACTAATCCCTTTTTGCAAGAGTGTATCCTTAATAATTCCATACAATTTGTCATATTCTTCTGAAAATGGCATTAGGACAAAACAACGATCCTTATCAATAGGAATTTTGCTATTTCTAAATTGCTTGGGATAGATTGAACATAAGTCCATAGTTTTCCTCCAAATTAATTTAAACCATCAAGGAAAGATAATTCTTAGTTATCCTTTATTCATTATTTTCATGTAAGGTCAATAATACATTTCTGTTAACAAAATACGCTACACATCTTACATTCAACTGGTGTATGTCTATGTAGTGCTTAATCTCATTCTAAGAAAAAAGTATTAAACCTTAACTAAATCTATATTTCGGGTACATAATATAAAAATATTTATAATTACCCTTTATGGAATTAATTATAACATAATTTGATAAATATTTAAATAACTTTTACGCAAATCAGTTATAAAATTTCACACGGTATTTTTATGTATTTTGCATAATAGAATCTTGTTCACTGCTTTATAAACATACTTTTATGCAAAATAAATCTAGGCATTTGAATAGACTTTCTTTGTTTTCTATTGCATAATAATTTTATTAAATATAAGGAGCTATATGCGATGGAAATAAAAAATGTACAAGCAAATAATCTAACAACTGATTATCTAAACTTTTGCCTTTCAAGAAAAAATCTTGATCAGAAAACGATAAAATCATACACTATTGATTTAAGGCAGTATTTTGAATTCACCACAAAATCCGCTACTGAATGGGCAGACAAAAAATCCATTGAGCAATACATTGATTTACTGCACTGTAAGTACAAACCTAAAAGTGTTAAGCGTAAAATTGCTTCGCTAAAAGCATTTTTTCACTATCTTGAAATTGAGGAACTTATTGATATTAACCCTTTTCATAAGATACAAATCAAATATAAAGAACCATTTATTCTCCCAAAAACTATTCCCATAAATAATATTGAGCAAATTATTAGGTTTGCTTATCTACAACTTACCAAAGCGAAAACTGAGTATGCTAAAAAAGTTGCTCTGCGGAATGCACTCATACTTGAGTTACTGTTTGCCACCGGAATGAGGATTTCAGAATTATGCACACTCACGACTGAACAAATTGATTTTAATGATTACATAATCAAAATTTACGGAAAGGGCTCAAAAGAACGCCTGATTCAAATCTGCAATCAAAATGTTCAGGAATTGCTCAAAAAGTATAATCAATCATTTAAATTTGAAATAGCAAACAACAAATTTTTCTTTATAAATAGACTCGGAAACCGTCTATCTGAACAATCTGTTCGTAATATGATTACCAACTATGCAATCGGTGCAGAAGTGCCGCTGCACGTTACTCCGCATATGTTTCGTCACTCTTTTGCAACTCTACTGCTTGAAGAAGATGTTGACATACGCTATATTCAACAAATGCTGGGTCACAGCTCCATTACCACAACGCAGATTTACACACATACCAGCATCAACAAACAGAAAAACATCCTTTCTGCCAAACATCCTAGGAACAAACTTGAAATCGGGATATAATAAAAGCCTTGCGAGCGTTTTAACTCACAAGGCAATCAGAATACTTTATTCATTTTTATCAAAATCATTTTCTATTACATCGGAAATAAGATTTGAAAAATCGACGGCATTTTTTGAAGTAATCACAGGTTTTCCTTTTTCAACCATTTGAGATTTTTGTACTGCCGAGTTGTCATTCCTGACCAAGCTTTTGTAATTTCATCAGTCAGAATTGCATATTCTACCCCCCTGTTTTACACCACGAGAATCCCATTCATCAGTAAGTTCTTTCCTCACCTGTATAGCCTGAAGTCGTTGATTTATCCACTCCCTGCTATATCCTTTTTTCAGATATGTTTCAAGGGCTCTCTCTATGGTAAGTTCAGAATATATGGTTTCATCAATTCTCTCTCGACCAACTTCTGCAAGCCACATTTTAAATGGTTCTGCTTTTGGCGACGGGATTGACTGTATTAATCTTAAAAGCTGTTCTGTATTTGCAACATCTGTTTTGTAATTTTTACCATCCTTAGGAGATTGCATTTTCAGTTGTACGATATTTTCGTACAACTGGTTTGCTCCTTCAGCTTTAAGTTTTCGCTTAAGATCGCTCCAGTAACGACGAGGTTCGTTACTGTCAGTCAGAACTGAAATTACATCAACTATGGAAAAATACCATTCTTCCTCCGACTCATTCCACGCAGTACGAATCTTTTTATCTTCAAAAATTTGTATCTTATTTTCTTCGCTCATATATCTTCACCCACTTCTAAGCTGAAAATATTATAGCAGAATAAATTTGTAAATTCAATCTATTAGGCTTTATAGAGATAAGAATTGTTCATAATTAAGGTCGAATATAATCTCTAATTCATAACCTCGTGATACTTTCACTTTTCTTATGAGCTGACAGGCTATCATTTTCTTCTGCTCCATTGTTGAATTGTCAAATTCGTCTGCCCAAGTTCTGAATTGTGAGTAATAAAAATCAAGCCTGCCCATCGCATTTTGCTGATTGGCAAGCTTGAACTTTATATCACTTAATTCAATTTCTTTTTTATGGAGCAAATCGTTTGTATTGTCAAACAAGTACGGCACCGTCAATTTTATGTGCTACATAAGCTGACTGTCCGTCGCATACACCTCGTTTCATTGCTTTATTTGTGCAAATGTATCTCTGCCTGCGAACCTTATACTGACTGCCGTCTGCCCTATCATATTTATCAATGTAACTTGTTGATACCATCTTCTGACCGCAATGAGCGCAATAGATATTTCCGGAAAGTAATGTACTGCCTTTCGTAGTTCTTGCAATTTGTTTCTTCTCTTCATTTTTGTTAGAACGCTGACTTAATATAAATTGTGCTTGTTCATATACATTTTCATCAATGATGTGAAGTCTTTCTATGTATGGAGATTCAACACCGCCTGATATAAAATAACCGCAGTACATCTTATTTTTCAAAATACGATTTACTGTGTTACATTGAAATTTACTGTTGTTATGAGTTCGTGTACCATGACTGTTCAAAAAGTCAGCCATTCGATATGAACCATAACCCTCTTTAACTGTCATCTCGAATATCTTCTTGACTATCGGAGCTTCATCATCGTCAACGACTATGTCCATAAGTTCTTTTCCCTTTTTATTGACTTCACCGCTTTTTATAAGTTTGTAACCGAATGGTGCAACACCTCCGGTAAATTTGCCGTCCAGCGTCATCTGGTTAAGGCGAGTTTTAACACGAGCTGACGTTTTCTGACTTTCACCGTTGGCTTGCCAAAATCGTATGTAATTCATAAGCTTGTCCACATGATTATCCATACGCTGTTCGCCCTCATTAACGCTCCAGATCTCTATACCATGTTTGATAAACCATTCGACGACAAATGGGGTTTCGTCATCAATTCTGCCTATTCTGTCAAACATAAAGACAAGGAGTACATCAAATTCTTTCTTTTCTGCGGCGGCTTTTAAATCCTGAATAGCATCTCGGTCACTTGCCGAAACCTTGAATCCCGACACGCCTTTTTCCTGAAACTCTTTAAGAATAGTCCAGCCGTTGCGTTCAGCGAATTCTCTGCAAGAGGTTTTCTGCATTGGAATATCATCTTTATCAACCTGACCTTTGGTTGATACTCTGTACAAGCAATATACTCTTTTCATTTTATCACCCTTTCATACGATTTTTGCAAACCAACAATACTACATAATTTCTATAATATCCAGCGAAATCTGAAAATGAACTTAAAGAAATTCAGCATCCAATCTGTGCGTTCATTCTGTTCTCAAATGTATCCAAAAGATTTTCGAGAATATTCCTTTCAACATGGTTATTTCTGTTTTTAGAAAAGCAAATGGTAACCTTGCAGTCGTTTATAACAGATTCTATTCTGTGTTCTGAATCAATGTTATTTTCATTTATATAGTTTTCGTTCAAATTATCACCTGTTCCTTATTTTTTGTCATCTATATTATCCTTCATCTGCTCATCAGCTTTTGCCGCGCTACATTGCACAGGCACATAAAAACTACACCTATAAAAGCACCGACAAAAAGTCCAATAATAAAACCTATCATTTAAACACCCACTTTCTCGCTATTTATCTTCTACACCGACAGCAGAAATAAACATAATTTGCTTTCTGCTGTCGATTTAATATCAATCGTTTTGGATAACTCTAAATTTCACGCTATCCTTTTGTCGCTATTTATCCTCGATACCCTGCGACAAGGAACACATCAGACGGCATTGCATTATAGCCTCATTGGAATTTCACCACCGTGGGGATCTCCCACAGCCGCCATCTTTGGTTGCGACGGTTCTATCACGCTCGACTTTTGACTTAACGGAAGTATCATTATCCCATCTGCCTGTCATCGCCGTCATTGAATTTACCTTTCAATGTCTGAGTCCTGAAGTTCTGTATAGAAGTTCGCTCATTTAGCTTGTCCGCTCGAACAGCAGAAGGAATGTATCTGATGTGCTGATATTTTATTTTCAAAGAGCAACACCTGTTCTCAGAAAGAGAAACAGGCGAAAGGATTATTTATCCCTTTCGCCTGTTTCCTCACTTAAGTGCCAAAACACACCCCTAATTTATAAATTTTTTAAAATATTTTTGATTTTTCCCACTGCACGATACACCGATCTTTGCACACATTGATAAGTACAGTCTTCTTCAAGTGCTATTTTATCAAAAGTTTTTTCTTCAAAATAATACTTGTTCAGCCTGCGTTTCTGCACCTCGGGTAATTTGCTTATTGCCATATGCAAATTTTCTGTAATCTGAACATTTTCAAAGTATTCTTCTAACTACCATTCCCTTGAATCTTTCTTTTTATGCAAAGTATGTTCATATACTTCGGAGTGTTCCAAAAGTCTATCGTACTCATTCATTTGGGAAATATCTTCAAGTTCAAATATATTGAAAGTTTCAAATACGCTCTTTGAAACTTCAACCATTTGAATGCGGTTATTAACATCAACGAAATAAACATAGTATCTTCCTTTTTCTGAGCATAAAGTATAAGGATTATACTTGTCTTTTCTTCTCTTAGGACGTTTGTCCATTAATTTTTTCTCCAATTAATCTGAATCTTTTAGTAATTCAGGTTGTTTGGAGGACCTCTGTTTCTATATTTCATCATGCCCTTCCATTTTCATGTAAAAAGGGCATAAAAATACCGACAAGTATAGAAAGCTATTACTTGTCGGTATTCTATCACACGCTATTAAATGTCTTTATCCTTCTTGCTATCACAAAATTCATTAATTATATAGTTATTAACATAAAACTTGCCTTTGACCCCTATTTCTTTTCTTATATTACGGAAGCACTTCTCAGTTTTCACTCGTATATTATCATAAGCAGTTACAGAATTTGAACATTCCTGACAAACTTCAACAATATCCCAAATTAAACTTATCGAAATTGTATTTGAAGTTCAGAATAATTGTCTTTCAAAAAATCTTTTAAAGGATTTACAACATTTAAGGATTTTTCAGCTTTAATGTTACTGTTTGTATTCTCTTTATGAATAGAACTTTCATTTACTAATAATTCAACTAATATATTGCTAAGCTTTGCATATAAAGCTTTATTTTCCTCAAAAAGCGTTTTTCTTAGCTCATCCTCTGTTTTTCGTTTATCTGTTATATAATTAATAAATATTGGGACAACAACTACGGAAAGAATTCCACCTACTATTGATGCAATCCAAACTCTAACATCCTCAGGGCTTTGCCAAAATACAATTGCTGTCGGCACAATAATCATAAGTAAGGCTAATACAATCATAGCTATGTAACTCGATATCAATACTTCATTAAATAAACTGAAAATAATATTAAAAATTTTCCTTAGTTTAGGATTTTTACTTTTTATCTTATTTATTCGGTTAATCATACTTATATTCTCCAATACTATAATTTTAAATTCACTTTATTTTTTAGTTTTAATTCTATAGTCTAACAAAAAGTAACATATAACAAAATTCCAGCTAATCAAAAATATTATTGTCAGCCACAGTGACGCTGTAAATGTTCTTGAGAACAGATTTACAAGCATTGGATTTCCTGTTAGGCTTTGTGAGTTTAGTGTTTGTGCATTATCGACAAGCACATTCAGGTAATTTGAAATGTCGAAAATGTTATCATTCGGTATATATTTTGAGGGGATAAAAATGCTGAAATCACAAATATTAAATACAATCAAAAGCACGGCAGGTATTCCTGCAAAAACAAGCACAAGTGCAACATATTTCAGCGGAATATTTTTTAGCGATTTCAGAAAGTAGTTTAATTTGAGATTTTCTTTTATCTTCTCAAAAAATTTTCTACTGAACCTATACCACAACTTCAATGCAATAATGCTAAATCCGATAAATATTGCAAGGTATAAAATATGTTCAAATGACGAGAGCGTTTGATTTTTCTCATTCAGATTAACCGAATAATACTGCGGCAAATCCATTTGCTCAACAATTGCTCCCGTATATACCGAATTATCGTAAACAATCATATCAACCGTTCTGTCACCATAATTTTCGGCTGTTGTATATGGAACATACACCCTCTGTTTGTCATCAGCAGAAAACTTATTTATTAAGCTTTCGTTTTCGCATATCACACCGCAAATTGTATATTGATTTCCGTCAATGCAAATCTTTTTACCGACTGCATCTGTTGTAAAAAACAGTTTGAGAGCAAGAGAACTTCCGATTATTGCAACCTTATCTCTGTTATCTATGTTTTTGGACGAAATATTTTCGCCGTTAATTTCGGTCTTATAATCCGAAAACCAGTTTTCATTCACAAGTACCGTAGTTACGGTTTCTTCCTTAACTTTTGTTTCTTTACCCTCGGAACAAAAAGCTATGCCTTTGTCAGTAATCCGTTCAAACAGCTTTTCAAGTTCAGAAACCGTTTTTGGAGCAGTTTCGGAATTTTTATCATAAGTTAATTGAGTAACATCAGGTAATTGCCCTTTTGCATTTTCAATGATTATAATATTCGCAATAAAAACGCTCACAGTCAGCAACAGCAGTAACAGAAACGAAACAATTTTTCTTTTGTTCACACTGTTTCCTCCTCAATATAAACGCTTGAACCGTTTTCTATACTCTTGGTTGTTTTATATACAACTTGACTGTCGCCAAAAAGTGAGTCCGATGTCACCTCGCAATACAGCTCGTCACTGTTACATATATCCACCGAAACCTCTTCAACTGTTGCATCACCGTTTTCGGTTTTATTTATAACAAATACTATTCCCGTATTGCCTGCCCCATCCACCGATGAAACAGGCAAAAGATAATGTGTTTTCATATCATTTGAACCTGCGGTATCGTCAATTACACCTGTTTGAACCGAAACCACTTTGACCTTTGGAAGAAGCATATTATTGATTGTTTTTGAAAAATATGTAAGTAATGCAATCACAATAAAAAATACAATTGAAAATTTCAACACTACGCTCTTTAGCTTATCTTTTTTCATAAAAGCCTCTCTCCTATCCCTTATCAGTTCCGACAAACGGCGAATCAATATCCCTGTGTCCGTAAAGATAAATAAGCAATGCAGGAATCATAAATATAACTCCGCAGGCAAATATTATGCCGTAATCCGAACTTCCGACATCAGTAAGCGTTACGGAAAGCGGATACATACCATCATTATCAAAATAAATCAGCGGTTGTTCAACTACATTCCAATTATCAATAAAGCAGAGCAACGCAAGTGTTATGAGTCCGCCCTTAATCTGCGGAAGAATAATATTAGTAAATATTTTCAAATATGACGCACCGTCAACTCTTGCCGCCTCAATTGCGGAATCGGGAATGTATTTTATACTTTGCCTCAAAAGACAAATTCCGAATGCAGAAAAAGTTCCGGGTAAAATTACCGCAAGAAAATTATTCAGCAAATTCATATTTTCAAGAATCATATAATCAGGAACAAGTGTTACCTGCAACGGCAGAATGAGCAAAATTATGTATATGAAAAACAGCTTGTCCCTGAACGGGAATTTCAATTTTGCAAAAGCAAAAGCCGCCAATGATGATACTGCAACCTGACCGATTACTGTCGGAAAAGTACAAACAACCGAATTCCAGAACTTCAACAAATATTCGGGTTTTCTGAAAAGAGTCTGATAAAACTGCTCCAAAGTTGCCATATTCGGAATCATATTGAGTTCTTTATATTTTCCGTCAGAAAAATTGAGCATCTCGCTTACCTGTGAACCTGTCATAAATGAACAAGCAAGCATATAAATGACAGGAAACAAAAACAGCACAGTTACAGCAATCAGCAAAATATATTTTAGTATTTTCATAACCGTATCTTTCATAACAAACCTCTCAAGAATAGCTGTGTTTCCTTTCAAAGCAGAAGAAAATAAACAGCACAATAATTATAAACAGCGATAAGACAATTGATGCCGCCGACAATCTTGGATAGTTAAGATTGTAATAATTGTTGTTGATGAAATTCTGCAAAAAATACACATTGGTGTTTGGATAATCGCCAAACAAAGCAAATACCTCACGGAAAATTTTAAATGAATAAATAAGCTCCATCAGAAAAACAAAAAATGTAGTTGGTGCAATCATAGGTATAGTAATTTTAGTCACAAGCTGATGAGCTTTTGCACCGTCAAGCCTTGCGCTTTCGTAGAGAGATTGCGAAACATTGGCAATGCCTGCCGTAAAAAGAATCACACAAAATCCGCAGTACTTCCACACATAAATAAAAACGATCATCACCATAGACCATTCCGAATTAAAAAATTCAACAGTATTAAATCCAAATGAATTAAGTAATCCGTTGATTGCACCGTAATCATCAAAAACTAATTGCCACACGCAAATCAGAGATGCAATCGGAACTACAACAGGAATAAGCAATGCACTTCTGAAAAAGGAAGATATTTTATTAAAAGAATTAAGGAACAACGCTATCAAAAACGAAATCACCATTAACAACGGTATCGCCGTAACTGTAAATATACCCGTGTTTTTAAGTGCAAGCAAAAATGTGTTGTTTTGAAAAAGCTGTATGTAATTTTCTATGCCCACAAAAGTGTCGCCGACATACAGGCTTTTGGTAAAACAAATTATGTACGGCACAATATAAAACACCGCTATGCCTAAAAAAGACGGTAATATAAACAGATATGCCGCTATATGTTCCTTTTGTTTTCTTGTTAATTTAGATTTTCTCATAATTTATTCCTACTCAGTCAAATAAATTTCCGTAGCAGCCGAGAGCTGACGAATAAACTTATCCTTTGATATACCTTTATTTATATAATTGTCAACAATGTCACCGATAACATTGTCATTATAATATGAATGTGACACATCTCGATACAAGGTGCAAGCGTTTACATTATCGGCAATGTCAATGTATGCTTTCATAAAATCGTTGTCAATCCCGATAATTTTATTGTTATCATCCGTTCTTGAGCCGGCAACAAGCTTAGCATTATCGTAAACAGATATATTCACAGGAAAACTCAAATTTCCTGATGCTGTTGCACCAATTTCTTGAATTTCATCACTAAGAGTATATTTTATAAACGCAAGTGCTTGCTCCTTTAGTTGTGTATTATTATTAATTGCATATCCAACCTGTATGTGTGCAGAATTAACATCTTTGCTTTTTGTCAATCCACGAAAGACTACGGGTGTTTCATTTATAGATTGATAATAAGAATAATTTCCTGCCATCAACGGAAATGACCGATTTATATACAATCCGTCAAACAATTCATTTGTATTGTTTTTTTGAGAAATCGTCAACATCTGCATCATTACATCTAAATTATCTTTAAATTCATCGGTATCAAAATACACAGCTTTATTTTCAAAATCAACATAGCTGTTTAAAAATCTGCAAAAGAGTTGCATTGGATAATCAAACCACAAAAAATCCGACAACTCATTAGATACAAATGAATAGCCTTCATCATTTAAAAAAAAATTTTCAAATACATCTGAAAAATTACTGTATGTCAAAGAAAAGCCGTTATTTTCTTTGATATCGAAATTTTTCAATCTTTCTTCTGTAGATACCAATACATCAACTCCATAAAACAGCGGTACAATATACAAACCGTTATCATAAACTCCTGCGTTGAGTATGTTAACATTATAATCATCAAGATTTATTGCATTTGAAGAATTATCATCTTTTAACAAATCATAAATATTCATTAATGAACGGCTTTCAATTAATTTTTCAAAAGGCAATTTTTGACTAAGTGAAATAATATCAGGTCCACTTCCTGCCATAATTTCAGTTGATATCTGCGTTGACATTTCTTGTTCAGAATTAAATTTAACTATCTCAATTTGGAAAGACGGATTATTACTGTTTATGCAGTATTTATTGTATTTTTCTATAATCCAAGACAGAGAGTCTTCATCATTTAATGTGTAATAAACAAGATGATTTTGTTCGCTGTTATTTTTTATTGCACAACTTGAAAATGAAGTAATTATTATAACACTCAAAAGTATAGCTAGTATGACTTTAATAGATTCATGCGGTTTAAATAAAAAGCGTGTGAACATAATTACATTATATCCTTAGTCTATTCCGTTAAATAAATTTCCGTTGCCGCTGTGAGTTGACGTATAAACTTTTCCTTTGAAATATCCCCGTTTAAGTAATCGTTCACAATATCTCCGATAACCGAGGAGTTGTAATAAGTATTTTCAAATTCCAGATAATCATATAAAGTACAACTGCTTATACTGTTAATCATATCTAAATATTCATTAAAAAACTTAGTTTTTATTTCATCTGAATATTCTTCCTCAGATTTCTCATACTCTCCATCATCATTAATATCATATACACGTTTTGACGTATGGTCAATTACATATTCAAAAGCAGCTTTATTTACAGGCAGTGCCCTTACCACTATTGATGGTGATGAGCTGCTTTCACTCCATAATTTTTGAATATCATAACTTAAAACATATTGAATAAAAGCCAATGCTTTTTCTTTGTTATTTGAATTATTATTCAATGCAATACCACATTGAACAAATGCTGATACTGCATTCGCCTTTTTATTGTAGTTTGGAATAATAACCGGAGTGCTGTTATTATTATAAATATAAAAATAAGAATTTAGCGTACTCATCATAGAACCGTCGAAAGATAATTGTGAAGTACGAAACAAATAATTACCTGTTATATCCCATGTAGTTCCTTCTTTTCTTGAATTATCATTCCTAATCATTTTTCCAATATAATCAAAGCTCTCGGTAAATTCATCGCTTGAAAATTCTGTAGTTTTATTATAAAAATCCACATATTCATTAACATAGGAAAGGAAGAACTTATATGTTTCATCTTTATTTCCAAAAAGCGCATAACTATGGTCTTTGTCAGATAACCGTATCTCTAACTCTTTAAATGAAAAGTTAGTATTTTCCAGATTATATTTATCTAATATTTCCTGAGTTGTTATAAGTATATTGGGGCAATAAGCTATAGGTATAATATATCGCTTTCCATTGTAAATTCCGCAATCCATTATTGTTGAATTATAGTCATCAAAATCTATATCGGATTTATATAATTCCGCAAGCTCATCTATATCCGCAAATGAACCGTTATCAATCAGCTTTTCAAAAGGTAATTTTTGATTCAATGAAATTATGTCAGGTCCTTTCCCCGCCATTATCTCCGTTGATATTTTTGTAAGCATAGTATCTTCCGAATCAAATTCCACAATTTCAATTTGATAGGACTCATCAAGGTTTTTAAGACAATAATTATTATATTTTTGTATCAATTCTACACAAACCGAATCTTCATTGTTTATGGTATAATATTTTAATTTTTGACCGTCTTCATTATTCTTTGAACAGGATGCAAAACATAATAATATTGCCAGCAATAAAAATATTGATGTCAATTTAATATACAACTGATATTTCACCTCAAACTCAACTGATATTTCACCTCAAACTTAATCAAGAAAAAACAGTTAATTCATAATATTATTCCTCCTCTCGTGAGGATTTTAGCATATATTAAAAGTAAAAACATCATTCTTGCAAAAATGATGTCAAATTTGCTCAAAGTGATGTGATTTTAAAATTACTATGGTAAAATTTGAAATTTTGCATCTAAAGCAATAACATTTAATGACATTTTTTGCAATATATGTTATAATTATGTCATAATTCATGGGAGGTTTTTCTTTTGAAAGTATTAATTTGTGACGATGATAAATGTATTGTCGATGAAATTAAAAACAATCTGAATACATTTTCAGATAAACATAGAATAGTTTTTGATATTGATTTGCTTTACAATGGTGTAGAGCTGCTGAATAGTAATATCAGTTATGATATGGCGTTCATTGATATTGAAATGCCTCTGGTAAATGGTCTGACTTTGTCCGCACAATTAAAAAAGGTAAACTCTAATATAATTATTTTTATTATAACCTCGCATGACGCTTATCTTGATGACGCTATGGATTTGGACGTGTTTCGCTATCTGTCAAAGCCTATTGACAATAACCGTTTTTTCAGAGCATTAAATACGGCTATTAACTATTATCATTCCAATACTCAAATAATAACTCTTGAATACTATGACGAGTATTATTCTGTTTTCACAAGCGATATAGTATTTATAACTATTGAAGAAAGAAAGGCTGTTATTATAACACGTCAGAAGAAGTATTATACAAATAAAAAATTAAGTTATTGGAAAGAAAAACTAAAGGATTACGATTATTTTGCACAACCACATTACAGTTATCTTGTTAATCTGAGGTATGTCTCGGATTTTAATAAGACTGAGCTTAATATTAATGTAGATTTAAAAAGTGAAACTCTACCTATATCTCAAAGGAACTATTCAAACTTTAAAAAGGCATATTTTGCATACATAGGGGTATAAAAATGGTATATACAATTTGCTATGCGTTTGTTTTTCTTGCAGAAATTCTGATATCACTGTTTTATTTTGAAAACAAATTTGAAAGAAAATCAAGCAAAAAATTTTTGTTATTTTCAGTTGTTATTGTGTATGTATTATTGTATTTATCTCGATTATTGAATTTAACATTGGTTAATTTAATTGCATTTTTTGCGTGTAACTTCTTTTTACTTTATTTTTGTTATTTCATAAGTGTTAAATCCTGTATTTTCCACTGTAGCATATTACTTATATTTATGGCACTCACAGAAAGTATTGTCTTGTTTGTTTCAACAGTATTATTCGGTACGGATTTTTTCACTTCCATGGATAATTCTTTAAGTCTCATTATTCAAGCGACTATCAGTAAACTGTTATATTTTTTGATAATTTACTTTGTATCAAAATTCTCAATAAAAGAACATAAATCAGAAAGTTATTCTCTTTCTATACCTCTCTTGGTTTTACCTGCATCAAGTATTCTGCTACTGTATGCAGTATCACATGCACTACACAATTTTGATTTAGAACAAAAATACATATATTTATTAATAATAAGTATGGTGCTATTACTTTTCTCAAATATAGCGGTTTTTTGGGTATATGAATTTACTTTGAAAACTCAAAGACACAATATGAAATTGGAATATGAAAGGCAAAAGGAAAAATCTACAGCTGAGTATTATGATTTACTTAATGAGCAAAATGAAAACTCAAAAATTGTTATGCACGACATAAAACGGCATTTAAACGCCATTAAGAGCATTGCCAAAGACAAGTCTGTTACAGAGTACATAGACGATTTTATTGAAGACTTCAGCATAAATAAATCTGTTGATTACTGCAACAATCCTATGGTCAATTCAATCGTTAACAGGTACAAATCCTTCTGTGACAAGTTCGGAGTGAAGATGAATATTGACATCAGGAGTGCTGATTTTGGCTTTATGAGTGAACCCGACATAACTGCTCTGCTTGACAATCTTCTTGAAAACGCAGTTGAAGCGGCACAAAATACAGAGAACGGATTTATAGATTTTTCGGCTTTCGTCCGCAAAAATAAGTATCTGTCAATACAGCTTACAAACTCGGTCAAGAATATTGTAGCCGTCAAGAACAACCGCATAGCATCATCAAAAAAATCTGACGCAATACATGGAACGGGACTGAAAAGCATTAAAAAAGTAGTTAAAAAATATGACGGTGAAATAAATATGAAATTCCATGAGGATGATATGACCTTCACCTCAAACATTGTGTTTGAAATTCGGAGATAACGCAGTAATCGAATCATATAATTCCTTGACTAATGAAATGCATTATATAATGAGAAATTCCAATACCTAATAATACTGATATCAGCAAGATGAGATCTAATTGATGGAATTAAGAATCGGAAAGAAATTGCAAATATAAAGAGTTTTGCAGTTGGATTTATTGTTATTATTTTTGCCTATTAAACATTTTATATAGCAAGCTACTTTTACCCCCATGTTCACGGTATCTCTGCTTGGTTTCGATTAGTCCAACTTTTTTTAAATCTTTAATAGCTCTTCTAACTGTGGCAGGCGACAGCTTTATGTCGCCTGCTATTTTGTTTACTGAGGGCCAGCATTCGCCGTTTTTATTAGCTCGGTCGTAGAGGTAGGTATATACGGCAACGGCTCGGTGAGGCAAGTCCATTTGATATAGAAAAGTTAATCTACTCATTGCTGTTATCCCCCTGTGGTGGTCGCTCGGTTCTGACGACTACTTTTCCCTGCTTGTTTGCATCCTGTTCAACATTATCTCTGCTGAATCAATTTTTGGCAAGGTTCCGAACTCATCGCAGAAGAATACACAGCGGTTTTTCAGTACACCGTCGTTTTCATCTGCAACCGACAGTATCTCACGGTAGAGCTGTTGGATTATGAGTGACACCATAAAGAATGTGTTGGGATTTTCTTCCGGCATTACAATGAATATCGCACACTTTTCATTGCAGAATTTTTCAGCGTCAATCTCCGTATCAAAACACAAAAGGTGTTCAAGCTCGCTGTCTAGAAAAGCATTCAGCCTTGAAAGTGCCGTACTCATAACGCTTGACATACTCTACTCATTCTGTCATTTCTCGGTGGCAGTTCAAAGGGTTTGTGACTTTTTTCTATGGTTGGTGAGGTTATGATTTGACCGCCGCTACCGTTCAAAAGCATTTGAACCGCTTCGGCATAGTCCTTGTTGTAAAATTTGCGAATGAAATCAATCGCATCACCGCCTTTTTGTTCGTACTGATGATACCAGAGATGACCTCTGATTGTGACCTTTTGCGAACCGTCAAGCCATTCGTATTCAGAACCTGATTTCTTAACTTTCTCGCCATGAGTGATTAAAAAATTAGCAAGGTCGGTTCTCCTTGCCTGTTCTCGCTGTTCTTTTGTAAAGTTAATATATTTTGACATTTTATCACATCCTTTATATTTTTTCTTTCTGCTGTAATATCTTGTAGTGGGTAGTTCTTTCTCCTATCACTGTGACAAGAGGCACCTGTCAGCGTGTGGGCACAGTTGTTCTTTGGTGGTAGGCTTATGATTTTCGATAGACAACTTTCTTTTTGTGTGTTATTATAATAACCAAAAGACTAATTGTAAATCGGAATTTATTATTTGAAAGAGGCGGTCAGTAATGGGAAAATATCTGAGAAAAAACATAATACCAATCATAATAGAGAGTGTATTTATATTATCCTGTTTCATATTTCCGAAGGAGTATTTTATTTATACTAATTTCATATTTTATCTGCTATTGCTGATATACTTTTGTATAAAGAAAGATTTTTCGTTGAAAGAATGGTTGCGTAACATAAAGGGCGGTAAGAGATTTTGGAAACAAGTAAGTATTACTGCATTACTTTTTGTTAGTGCATTTATTATAACAATAATTTTGGAAAACTTATTTCCAAATTACAACACAGGAACGATTGCGCTAAGAAGAGATAGTTGGCTGACATTAACGATATTTGCAATATCTACAATCATATTACCTGCAATTACGGAAGAAACATTTTATAGAAAAAACATGATTTCTTTTCAGAATAAAAGAATGCTCATAAGCACAACCTTATTAAGTATGTTTTTGTATGCTATAGAACATTCATTAACGATATGGGGGATATTTTTAACGATGATATGGGCGCTTCCTTTAAGTATTTCATACATAAAGACTAAAAATATATATGTACCAATGACTGCCCATTTTATAGGAAATTTATTAGGAAATGGAATAGATGTTATTATGACAATCATTTCAATGATATAGGCTCTGCAAATTCCAGTTTATAAAACTTAAATTTTCAACCCCTGAGCCTGCTTTTTATCATTAATCTTCTGTTGTAATTTTCTATCCGTCTTTTGCACTTTCTGCTTTTCTTCAAAGCGAAGCCTACTTTGAATTATATTGCAGAGATAGCGCAGGAGATAAAGAGAAGAAACTGCAACGCTGTTGCGGTTGGTTTTAATTAAATAATGAGGATACAGAACACCTCTGCCTGAATTAAAGACTGATTCGGCAGAGGTGTTTTCTTCGTGTTCAAGGGGATTTGAGTCGATTTCTTCAACTGTCGCTTTCTCTTGCGTTGCGTTTAATTTCATCGCTTCCCTGATAATTTCATTCTTGATTGACTTGAATTTCTTGTTGTTGACTAAAGGAAACCTCTCCGGCAATTCATCCGTGTAGGTACGGATTGTATTTTCTTTTTGCTCATACCACAGGTCATACAACTTTTTGATTCTGTCATCACTTGCAAGTTCTTCAACAATAGAATCAACGATTGCTTTTACATCGGGTTTAAGATATCCATAAACCTTTTTACCTTTCGTTTTTGAAAGTCTGTCGGCAAGCTCCAACAGCTTATGCTGAATTGATGCGCTGATATATATTTCAGAGTTTATTTTTGAAACCAAATTCTCTACAATGTCACGAGCCTCGGCTTTCAGCTTGTCCCTCTGCTCGGTTTGTTTTTCATATATGCACACTAAATCCTGCTGAAAAATATCTTTTGCAAATGACGAGCGCAGATTTTCAACTCCCTTTTGCGTGAGATAGCCTTCGTTCTCCACAGTTGAATATGCAATCATATGCACATGAGGGTGGTGCGATTCATTATGAAATGCAGCATACCAACGAAGATTTTGGATTGGAATTTTAAGATTCTTAGCAAGTGCTTCTGTCTGTGTACGGAGCATATCTCGCCTGCGTGTAAGGTTGAATTAAAAAGACGGAATTCAATCGTACCCTTGTAGAACACGCTGTGAAGATTCAGTGCGTGATAGCGAGTGTCATCATAATGTCTGTAGCTGTAATCTTCGCCGTCATACCACATTGATTTTATCTGCTCCATTGACATAGGCGGACGGTTATTGATTTCATCAAGAAAGCGAGTGTCCATCTTCTGACAGTAATGTTCTCTTGACACATTCACTTTTAAAGCCTTGTATAGCAAGTCCTCTTTCGCCGCCATAATGTTTACGATATTGCGAAGCGTTTTGGGTGTATGTCTTGAAGCATCTATGTGACAATGCAAACCACAGCTTGAGTTGACTCTCGCTCCTGCGCCACGAAGCTTTCTGACAAGCTCCTGTATAGTTTCTATATCATCATAGTTACAAATGGGAGTGACAAATTCAACCGAGTACAGAGAGCTTGCATTCTGTCCCGAACGGTTTTCACATCTAACGCTTGCGTCACGCATAATCTTCCACATCCTGCCGTCATTATCACGGACAGAATGAGCGTCATAACAGCCGCCGACATGAGTTGCATCTATATGAAAATAACCGGCAATCACTTTCGCCGCCGTACTGCGAGTGATACCGGTCATTTCAATTTCTATTCCGAAGTTTTGATTTTTCAAGTTGCCACCTCTGTATTTTCTTCCTGTGGCTTTGGCTTTTTAGGCTTTGGTGGTTTTGTCTGCAATCCTTTCATATCAATGAACTCTCTTACATTTGCAGGAACATATTTTGCGTACAAGCTGTCAACCGATTTTTCAAGTTCTTCCTTGAAATCCAAATCACGCTGTGACATATACAACTTGATTGCAGACAACTTTTCATCGTCATACATAATGCTGATACTTGATTTTTTCAATTCAATCACTCCTCACTTTTTGTTTTTATCAATATATTTGATGTTTGGAATCTTCAGCCACTTAGTCCAACCTCGACCATTAAGCTCTGTTTTGACAACTCCGTAGGCTGTGCCTTGCGCTTCAATCACCTCACCGTTGCCAACATATACACCGATGTGACCGTTCATCCAGACGGCAAGTCCGGGTGTATCGGGCATAGTTGAAATCGCTCCGCTTTCGGTGACACTGCTCCAAATGGAATTTGCTCCGCAGTCTGTAAAACCGTTTGAGCCTGCGACAATTTCTCCTCTGTCAGAGTTGTACCAAGCATATGATTTTATCAAACCTATGCAATCACAAACTCTCTTGCCGAGCCATTTTCCACCGACCTTTCTCATCTCACCGCCTGCCTCGTTATTTCCGGGAAACAACGACGCCTGTTGGTTGAGATATTGTTTTGTGCAGACCTGACCGTAACCGCCGTAAACATAACCCCAGCCGTTTTTGTATGCGTTCTCGCACCACTTGACAAGGTCGAGATTGTTCTTCGTGGTCTTGTCAGTAAAGCCTGCGGTGCTGATTTCTGCGCCCTTGATTGACTGCATCATCTTTTGGAACTCGTCATACTTTATCTCCGTTCCGAATTTCTGATTGACGGTTTTTATCAAATCCTCATCAGACTGATTCTTCTTGAAACAGGATACAAAGTTTTTTACAAAGTCCTCATCCTCTGATTTATCGGACAGAGAAAACAGATAGATAACCTCTGCCTGTGTGTTATAGTCGGACAACTTTTTATTTTTCAGTTGATTTTCAACCTCTGTCATTGTGTCGTTAATAAGCTGTAGATTTTCCATCTGCTCGGCTGAAATGTTTTCTTGTATAGACTGATTGAGTTTGTCGGTATCAATATCCATACTTCCGTTGAAAACGGAAACAACAGCAACAATCGGCATAACCACAATTATGATTATGCCGATTATTATACCGCCTATTGTTTTTATTACCTTTTTATCCGTGAGCAGAGCAACTGCTATTTTCTTCAGTGCCGCACCTATGGTTGCACTCATAAAGACTCACCTCCGTAACGCAAAAAATCCGATTGAGATTCATTTGAGAAAATCAATCGGATTATATTACTTGTTTAAATTGTAAAGATATTCTATACTTTTATGATATCAGGATTTTTAATATTATTTTCCATTATAAGATACTGAACATTACTTTCCTGTTCTGCTCCCCTTACATAAAACTTCCAATATGCATTTGAATATCTTTTATTTAGATAACTAAAATAGTCAAAATCAATTGCACAAGAATGACCATAAACAATAATCTCTTCAATTTTACATTGATTCTTATCCAGAAAGTCTTTTAATAAGTCAATTCTCATTTCTTTGTAAAATGATTTGCACTTATCAATTAACTCTGTATATGCAGTTCTGACATAATAGTCTTCAATGCCGTTAATATGTTCTTCTATTTCAGTTTCAACATAAGGACCTCTTCCTTTTCCTCTTGCATCATAAGTATATTTTTCAGGTTTAAAATTTCCTTTTGGATATCCTAATTCCAGATTGTCTTCTCCTACTTCACCATGAATATGTAAAATCTGTTCCCATGGTATATCATAAATTTCTTCCAAAGTATGCGTATAGTTGAAAGTAATATAATACCCATCTGAATCAAGAATTTGTTCTAATAAATCATTAGCTTGTATATTACACAAAGAATCATCCGCCTTATCCGCAAATTCATATAATGCATTCTTTAAATTCCCATTCAATTCCACCTGATAGATAATGCTATCACGGTCACTTTCTCTCTCTGATAAGTAATCTGGCGCATAGGCATCAAAGATTTCCTCAAGAGTGTTAAAGTCTGGACATCCAAGCAGATTTTCAAAATCAGACCAAATATCATTTTCACGGGATTGATACAAATCCCAAAAATTATCCTGTTCATATTTTCTGGCAATATTCTTAAAGTCTGGATCAAATCTGGTTGGAAGATTATGCGCCAAATCAAATCCATTTCCTATAACAAATAATTTGTTTTTCATAATGTATCTCCTTATGTTTACTTTTTTACCATAGTAGTTCTATTAAAACTATGTAGGCACAAATAATTTTAACTTATTTATCATATTAACCTGCCACCCACCAAATTCCGATTTATCAGCCAGTTATTTTTAAATTATTATATCAATTTTGAATATAAATGTCTATAAACTAATTTTATCTTCCGCCTGCACTACCGAAAATTTCAGCTTTGTATTCAGGAGCCTGAACGAGAAGCAAATAGCGTTCATTACCGCACCTATACAGGCAAGTTCCTCGCTCACCGAATTTGATTAGGGCGTACTCGTTTGGTTCTACCATTAGCGCATCTTCAAAGTCCTTCGGATTGATGTTGCCGTGGAAAAGTAAGAAGTGGTGAGTCGAGATTGAAAACAGTGGCTTGGTATATTCCTTAACGCTTGAATCCAGTCCGAACTGCTGTGCAATTCTCGGCACTTCGTTTGATGCAAGCATTATTCCAAGTCCCAAAAGCATATTGCCGGGGAAGGTCAACAACCCGAGGAACAGCAGAGTTGTCTGCATAAATGCCGTAAGACATAGCGCCGCTATCTGCTTCATCCACTGATTAAAGCCGTCCTGATAACCTCTCGGAACGCTGAACATATACAGTGCACCTACTGCCATCTGAATAAGCAAGATTCCGCCTCGCTTGATGTTCGCAAAAAATATTTTTATTACGCAGTAGGCAAAGGCTATCATACATAAAAGATTCAGTAATCCGAATGTTGTCTGGTTTGCGACTGCAAAACTGCCCTCTAAAACACTTGTGCTTTGTCCGGCTAAATCAATGCTTTGCTGTCCTGCCATTATGGACGACAAATCCTTTGAAAATGTGTTTTGCAGGCTGATGCAGAACTTATACAACTCCACAGGTACTACGCCAAACAGCGAACAGGCAAAGAAACCTTTTAATACATTAATTGCAGTTGTTTTGATATTCGCTCTGCCGTTCTGATATTCAATAGCCACATCAAACACGGCAACGACCGTGCCTGCTACAAACAATGCCCATCCAAACAGCGTAAACAGATTTATTGTCGCCTGCGCCCATTCAAGGTCGAACACATTTGCTCCCATATTTCCCATCATCGTGAAGAAGTCTGCAACAGCGTTGTAAATCGTTTCATAAAGCCACTGAATCATTGTGTTCCATATAGCATTTGAGATTTGCTCACCGAGGAAGTCAAACACCTCGCCTATGGCACTTCCGATTCCACCGATGAAATCTCCTAACCAGTCAAAAATACAAATCACCCCCTGTCAAATGGAAAGTTGAAAATTAAGCTGTGCGGCTGCTTTACCGCAATTTTAAATACTGTCGGGCAATAAAACTTTCCGTTATCGCAAGCTATCTTTCCGACCAAAATTTTCCATTTTACATTTTCCATTTTCAATTTTATAGTATTGTCCAAATGTATAGCGGTGCAGTCAAAGAGAACACAAGACAGCCGAAAAGTATTGCCGGTGCGGTGAACTCAAACTGTCCATGTTTTCGATAGTCCATATACGCCGTTGCGAGTTTAACAAAGAAAAGTATAGCAAGAATCATATCCACCGCAGGAAAGACAACATTGTTTACAACATTTTTAATCTGTGTTTGAGCCGATGTCCATGTGCTTTCGATTGCTGATGATACATCTCCTGCGGCAAAGACTGTTACTGCCGATATCCCGATCATCAACATTACAATGGCAATGCCAATAAACAATTTCAGTATTTTAATTTTGTTTGACTTTATCATTTTTTACCTCCGATTTTCTTAGATCATTCTCCGATATATATCTGACCTTGATGTTCAGCTCTTCGGCAAAGCGAATTTCTGTTTTCATACTCTCAGTTATTTCATCTCCGAAAACCCAAACCGCATCACAAACCCAAAGCATAGAAAGTCCTGCGTTCATAACGAGATTCCTTTCTTTATCATTTCTGTCATCTAAAATCAGCGCATAAAAATGCGGTATGAACGGAGCCATACCGTTTTGCTTAAGGGTGCGACTTGCAATACCCATCAAATTGAATATATTAGAATCACAATCTATTAATGCACAGTCGGGTTTGAGCTTTTCTTCTTTGTTCTGCTCAGGTTCAAAGCCACTGAGCCTGTTGTCAACATAATCGGACAGCCACATTCCTGCAAAGGCTGTGTATGACTGCAACCGCCACATTGCAAGCTTGCCGATATCAAGGTGGACTTCTTCAAATGGATAAAGAATACAGGTAACGCCGTCATTTTGAAACACAGAAACATTCTCAAACTTTGTATTGTCAAGAAGTATTCCTTTGTCCGTAAGCATTTTATTGATGCCGTCCATCCATTCTTTAATTTCACCTCCACAGCCCTGCAAGATGAGTCCTTCCTTACCGTTCATACGGCGGAGGTCTGAGAGTGTTATACTATTGATTATCATTGTCATCTTCCTTTCATAAAAATAAGCACCCACAATGAAGTGAGTGCCTTGCTTAATCGTATGCTCAACAGTAGACTACATATATTTTGTTGTTTTCTGCAATTACATTGAATGATAAGTCTCTCGGAGCTATGCCACTGCTTTGGAAGTAGTAGGCTACATACTCAACATCACCATAGCAATCTGCTGTCAGGCTTTGCGTATCATCATAATATGATGCGTTTGTGGGCGAGAACCAGCTTGCGTTGCCGGTGTTCAGTGAGGAATCGCATTTCATTCCAAGCTGCTGACCGTGGGCTATGCAGGCACTCACCGCATAATGAACATCAACCGTTTTTGCTTTGTTAGGCGGTTGCGTCAGTTTTACAGCAGACTTTTGAGTAGGAGTTTCGGTTTCTTTTTTAGCAGTTGATTCTGATTCAGATTGATTACTATTCACTGTATTCTTGCTGTTGTTCTGAACCTCGGATTGTGTTTTCTGAATCGGATTCGTTGCCGAAACAACCGCTGAATTTTGCCCACTGTCGGCTTTTTCTTCGGTTTTGGTATTCTGTCCCGAAGGCTCTGTTTCTTTTAAAACGGTGGTTTTTTCGGCTGTTGTTGTTTCAGTTGTTTTTTCTGTTGTTGCCGTTGCAGAAGTTTCCCCAGATACAGAAACACCCACGGAAGTTGAAACCGTGGGTGATAAAGAACTATTATCCATTTTTTCTTCTGCCGTACAAGCTGTGAATGTTCCTGTCGCTAAAATCAATGTCAGCATTATTGCGATTTTCTTTTTCATACTATCGCCGTCCTTTCAGCAACAAGTATATCCAAAGAATTAGAAATGTCCAGAGCATATTCTTAAATTTTATCGCAAAACTTTATAATTTCATTCTTTCTTTGTTCCACTGCCTCCTTATACTCTACTGAACACAAGCCTAAACTATCGCAACACTCAATCTCCAAATGTCCATAGAAGTGTTCGATGCTTTCAATAACTCGGCTACATTCTCTCATACTTGGACCAGTTCTTAAAGCTATTGAATATCCTTTCTTTCCGCTACTTATGGTAGCATGAGGGTCATGAGTGTTACACCAAGGTGTGCACCTATCAATAAAAGCCTTAAATTGTCCCGGAATGTCAGCCCAATATGAAGGAGACACCGATATAATAATATCTGCCCATTCATACTGTTGAATTATTTTGACTACATCATCATCTTGAATACATTTAGCTGTATTATGACAATTTCTACACCCTTTACAAAAACTTATATCAAAATCATCAATACAAATACTTCTGACATCATATTTTTCTTTCAAACAATCTGAAACAATATTTACTATTTCAGCAGTTGCGCCATTTCTTACTGGACTACAATTCATTACTAAAACTTTCATTTTATTTATCTCCCGAAATTACCATTCAAATTGAAAGATATTATACATAAGTCTAGAGTAAAAGTCAAGGCAAAATCACATACTCTGCGTAAAGCATTCCGATTCATCTTCTGACATATCTTCGGCTTCATCTTCACTCTGCTGTTTATTAAGTGCCTGATCATACGCTTCCATAACCTTGCTGTTTAGCATATTTCTTGACTCCTTTGAAATAGGGTGAGCAATCTCGCTGAACTTCGTTTCGCCGTTTTCGTCAACATAGTTACTTGCAGGCATTGCAACAAATAAGCCTTTTCTTGAGTTCATCACTCTGATTCCGTGAATTGCCACCGCACCGCTGACAGTAACGCTTGCAAACGCCTTTGTGTTGCAATCTTCTACATCAACAAGCTTATCAATCCTTACCTTGATATACGGCAGTTTCCTTTTCTGATTGTTGTATTTGTTTCCTTTGAAATTAGTATTTTGTGCCATATAAATTTACCTCCGATTTAGTGTTTCTGTTTTTCTGCCCACAGCAGAGAAAGATGCAAAAGTGCATCTCTCTGTTCTTCCTCTGACAGGCTGTCGAGGAAATCTTCAAGGGTAAAATTTTCCTCGAATTCTTCTGCAAATTCATTACAGTTGTCGCAGATTTTTTCTTTCCTGACAACTACCGAGCCGTCATCAAGCTCCGTAAACGACAGCACATCGTTGTATCTGAATCCGATTTGCTGTCGGATTTCAAAAGGGATTGTAATTCTTCCTCTTTTTCCGAGAACTCTGAACAACCTGATCATTACTCGTCCTCGCTTTCCACAAGCTCTGCTCTGCACTCATCGCAGATACAGTCGCAACAACATTCTTTACAATCATCATCGCATCTCTCAATCAGAATTGCTCCGTCCATAGCTGAAATCTGCACAGCACAGTCGGATGTGATTCCTGATACAATAAGGGCATCAAGCGGTATGCTTACATAAATCCTATTTTCCATTGTTAATAATACACTCCTTCAAAATTTGTTCTAAATCAATTTGTTGTTCGGTTGTCAAGTCAAGCAGGCTCAACTGCAACGGCTTGTTTCTCTGCCTTTCATACATATCGTAGTTGCTGATTAGCAGTTCAGGGAATTGTTCGCCTGCGTTTATTCGCTGTTTCATATTGTGAAGTCTTGTAAAATCAAAGAAAGAACAACCGTTGTACAAATTGCGTATTTCCTTACAATCATTGTATGACACAAGCCATTTGCCTTTTGCTTTTGCAAGTGCGTTTTTCAGCCTTATATGGTCATTCCAAGTGAATCCGCACTGATACACATACTCGCTTGAGAAGTATGGCGGATCACAGTAGAAAAATGAGTTTTCTCTGTCATAATGCTTTATCAGGACTTCAAAATCCTGATTTTCAATCACAACATTTTCAAGTCTTTTGCCGACTTGCTCTATCAGTTGAAAAAGGCTCACTACTGAAAAGGGCTGACATGCAAAAGACTTTCCGCCGCTTGAATAGCTGTATCGTAAGAGTTTCAGAAACATTACTGCTCTGCGCAAGTCATAGTCTTGTTTCATTTTTATATACAATTTAATGATTTCATCAGCTTTCAAATCAGGAAGTATAATCTTTGTCAGTTCTAATTCTTCATCAAGGTACTTATCGTCAAACTTCTCCTGCCTGAAAAAATCCCTGATTGCATTAAAATCATTCCTTGAATTAAGCGGATAAAATCCGAGCTCTTTTATGAATGCCATTGGTCTGTCACGCATACAGCGAAAGAGGTTTACAAGATTATGATTGAAATCGTTGTAAACCTCGAATTTATCAGGCTTTTTCTTACCTAAAAGTACGGCTCCCGAACCTCCGAACGGTTCAATATATCTTTCGTAATTTAGAGGAAACAGGGCATACAAAATATGAAGGATGGAAGTTTTATTTCCCATCCAACTCACAGGGGTTTTGATATTCTCACTTCCTTACGGCGAGCCGCCGTTGGCAATTCCCCACCGCATAACATTACGATAGAGGAAACATTGTCAGCGGTGGGGAGTTATAATTCTCATCTCGCCAAAAATTTCTAAATACCAATCGCCCTGAAACGACAAAAAGCCGTTGATTAAATTAAAAAATCTAACCAACGGCTTATATATATGAAAACCAATATCAGTCGTCAGAAACGATTGATATCAGTTGTTGTTATTTAATTTTTATCGTTTACTTTCTTGATAATCTTTCCAATTTCAGAAATTACATTCACTGTCACAGCGTTGCCAGCCATTTTGTAGAGCCTGCTGTCGGATAGTCCTGTAGCTTTTGCCTTGTCGAACTGCTCGTCCGTAAAGCCCTGCAATCTCCAGCACTCTCTCGGAGTAAGCTTTCGTATTCTGCCGATGTGAACTTCGCCGTTTGGTTCAACAAAAGCAACTATGAATTTTTCATCGTCATCGAGAACAACTGAATTTTCCACAAAAACTCCCGAATGTTCAGCCTTGCGGTTACTGATTCACGAATCGTGCCTTGCGGTTATGCACCTTGCGATTTCTGTTAGCTTTGGATCGGGGTTCAGGTCTATGAAATGGACACTCGTGTCCATTTCATTAGATTCATTTCGCCCGACCGATTTGACACTTTGTGTCAACGGTCGATGGCTAATTCTATCATTTTCCCTTTCAGGTAAAAGATAGAATACAGCCTGCGTTGCAGAGGTTGTCAGAGTATGCGCTATCTGACTTCCTACTCTGCCTCGTCTTGAGTTCTGTCCCGAAAAAGCAGTATCTATGCTGTCGCCGGGATATGCGATCTGATAACCGTCTTTGGTTTTAGATTTTATCGGCAATCCAAAGTTTTCCGTATCTTCAATAAGATACAGTCCGCTATGACCGCCGAAACCGCCTGAACCGCTAGTAAGGGTACAGCTCAATCCTTTAGATGAGTATATTCGCTCACCTTGTGTGGGGGTTTCTTTGTATAAGAGCTTTTCCGCTTGTTTGCGTGAAAGATAGTGCTTCTCCGGCACATTTTCCTTGATTATATCCGATAATGTACACTCGATCTCGTGATTGGGGTACTCCGAAATTTTTGCTGTTAAGTACCTGCCAACATACATCATACCCCTCGTCGGCACAAGCTCCGCTTACTCGTTTCGACCGCAAGCGGTCAAAAACTCGTTCGATATGCTGAGCCTTCTCTCCCCAAAAAGCTTATAGCTTTTCGGGGACCCCGTACGGAGGATTGTTTCAAATGTTTTGCCTGAGTCATGGTTAAGGAGACCGGGAACGTTTTCGATGTAGATATACTTAGGTTTTTTAACGGAAGCAATTCGAGCAATCTCAAAAAACAGCGTTCCTCCTGTATCGTCAAATCCTTGTCTTGCTCCTGCGATTGAGAAAGACTGACAGGGAAATCCTCCAACAAGAAGGTCAAAATCGGGTAACTGTTCGGGTACGACTTTTCTTGCGTCATCAAAGTAAAGTTCACCTCCCGTATCGTACATTGCTTCACATGTCTGCTTTGCATACTTGTCGATTTCGCAGTATCCGACGCACTCAAAACCGCCAATGGCTTCAAGTCCGGAACGGAAACCGCCGATGCCTGCAAACATATCCAAAAATTTAATTGACATAAATCTTCATTCCAAACGAAGATTTATATTCTTAAAATCACCTCACATTCCCATAGTAATTCCACTATTCTCATCAGGAACTTCATCATCAACTTGTGATTCGGATTGGTTTTCCGTTTCGATTTCTTCCTGTGTGAGCTTTCTGAATGAATCCTCACCGGGCACTACGCCAAGTGAACGACCGTTGTCCCACTCAGGGAATATCGTTCCCATTGAATCAACAAATTTTACTGTTCCTCTTGTTCCTGCCGGAACAGGTGCGTAAGGATCCTTCATACTGATAAGCTCAATTCTTGTACCCGGCGGATACAATTTCTTTGTGCTTTCAGCTATTCTGCGCTGTCTTTCGTATTCGTTCAAGTTATACATCTCCTATTTTTTAGTTTTGATTCAAGCAATATCCATTAGTGGGACTTCTGATTTTTATTGTCATAAAATCAACCTCCTTCTTTTTTTCTGTTTGTATTGACATTTTTGCTGTCAGAGAAATGTGAGATTTCATTTTCATCGCAATCATCATTTCTCCTGTCAAAATTAGGTTTCTGTCGCATCTCCCTTTCAAACTTTCTGAGTTCGGATGTGTCGGTAAAATACATTTAAAATCATTCCTTTCAAATTTTTTGCAAATAAAAAAGGCAACCGTTCTAATCAAAAAAATTAAAACGACTGCCAAATAAAAAAAGAGCCAATTACTATATCTCTAAAATAAGAAATATAATGATTGACTCATATATTTGATAATATTAAATTAAGCAGATTAGCGAAAGTAATCAGTTTTCTTTACCTTTAACTAAATTTTGTAGCTTTTCAACAGCATTTGGATAATTGAGTTCATAAGAACATCAAATTATTTGTCTGTCATATTTTCGAACTCCATATCTTTTCCTTTCCGATAAAACAATTATCACTTCTACCGGAAATAAATTTTATATATAAGTAATTGAGGCTCATAGAAAAACTATGAGCCTCTTTTGGCTCCCCCAACTGGGCTCGAACCAGTGACATCATGATTAACAGTCATGCGCTC
>ERZ779866.884-NODE-884-length-32236-cov-7.535658_pt1 | contig 32236 bp, 28 predicted proteins | sample MGYA00511248_ERZ779866 | MGnify/ENA primary metagenome ERZ779866 (study PRJEB29588, sample SAMEA2155758) | human gut metagenome | biome: human gut; feature: human-associated habitat; material: faeces | place: Denmark | collected 2008/2010 ... | reverse complement strand
CTATTTTATCTATCCTCTACCATAGCCCAACATGGAAAAAATAGCAAAATGTCATTGTTATCAATAAATGGATGTATTTCATAATTCTATTTGATATTATGACTACAAACAAAGTCAAAAAAGTATAATTAATAAAGAACAGAGAAAAATCCATTTTTTTATTTTATTTGAACTAAGAAAGTAATTATATTTGCGTGTATTTAATCTTAAAACATTATATATATGAAAAAAATTATCATTCCATTATCTCTTATTCTATGTGCTTTGAGTGGAATATGGAGCTACTCTTGTAATAGTTATGGCGTAAGCCTTAATGAAGTGAAAGTAGAACATAAATGCCCATCCACTAAATGAAAAGGGTTGCCGTTTTAGGGGGATATTTAGTGGCGTTGCTGATTCTATTTATTAGATGTACTCCGAAAGACAACAAGCCGATAACGTATAACGATGAAGTGTTTACGAGGTGTGACACTACTCCTGCAACGGTATTAGCCAAAGGCTTGCCCATCCATTATCCGGCTTCAATGTTCACCATGGACAGCATCATCGGCATCGTGGATTTCCAAGCGTCGGACTTCTTTATCCATCTCTATAACGAAAAAGGACAAGCTATCGGTAATATGGTCCGGAAAGGCCGTGGTTTCGGAGAAATCACCGACTACAACGATTTTATCGTCAAAAAAGAGGAAGGTATCGTGTCTTTCTACTCTCCGGGGAAAATCATAGAATATGACGTACTTGCCTATCTTTCGGATTCCACATCCTACATCAAAGAATATCCGCTCCCTTCAGAGGTTTATCAAAAAAGCAGTTTTTACCATAATGCAGTAAGGACAAAATAAGGAAAATACCTTCTCATTGAATCATTCGATGAGAACCGTCTTGTGACTGTGAACGGCAAAACGTACAACGTTTACAAAACATATCCTAACATATCGGGTGAAGGAACAGAAAAGGATGCGGCCATCTTCCGCTATGCCTCCAAGATGGCGATAAAAGGAGACTACAGCCGTATTGCTTTCGGAACTTACATCGGTGGTGTATTGGACATCCTGCAAATAGATGATACGCTCGGCATTTCTCCTGTAAAGACACTCGGTATCTACAAACCGGTATACGCCAAAGTAAAAAACAGTCCGGATGCCATTACGTGGGGGGATGAAACACCTATCGGTTTTGAGGCCATGGATGCCTCGGACCGGTACCTGTATACCCTACTCAACGGAACATTGGGTAAAAACCTGAAAGCCAAAGATGCCATCAATAACCCGCCTTTTACGGAAAAGATATCCATATTCGATTGGAACGGGCATGCTGTCAAACAAACCTACACAGGCAAGAAACTAATGGGCCTGACGAACAAAGGGGACAGTATTTGCTATGCAGTGGCTTATGACGACAACTATTCGCTTCTGAAGATAGAACCGTTCAAATGATTCCACGCATATCAAGAAGGAGGTTTAAAGCCTCCTTTTTTCTTTTAAAATGATTGCACGGAACCGAAGAAAACACTACCTTTGCTTTCATCACCAAACAAGGAAAAACATGGAAAGAGACGAATATACAGACCGTTACGTAAACCCCTATACCGACTTTGGATTCAAAAAGCTTTTCGGCACAGAGATGAACAAGGAGCTGCTCATCAGCTTTATCAACAGTTTGCTGAGCGATAAGGAGCAAATACGCGACCTCACTTACCTCAACACCGAAAACCTCGGCATCAGCGAGGCAGACCGCAAGGCTGTGTTCGACGTCTACTGTGAGACCGACAGCGGGGAAAAGATATTAGTGGAAATGCAGCGCGGACAGCAACTGTTCTTCAAGGAAAGGAGCTTGTACTACGCTTCCTTCCCCATACAGCAACAGGGAAAGCGCGGCGATTGGGATTACCAACTCAAGGCCGTGTACGTCATCGCCATACTGAATTTCGTGTTCGACCACACCCACGACGGGTACTTCCACCACGAAGTGCAGTTGACCGACAGCAAGACCCGGGAGGTGTTCTACGACAAGCTGACGTTCATCTATCTGGAAATGCCCAAGTTCAACAAGAAAGAAGAAGAGCTTGACAGTATGTTCGACAAATGGCTCTTCGTGCTACGCAACCTCACGCGGCTGATGGAAAAGCCCGCTACGCTACAGGAACGTGTCTTTACCCGATTCTTCGAGGCAGCAGAAATCGCGAAGTTCACCGTAGAGGAATACCACCACTACGAAACGAGCCTGAAAGTATACCGCGACTGGAGAAACACCATTGACTTCGCCGTTCAAAAAGCCACAAAGGAAGGAGAACAAAAAGGAGAACAAAAAGGGATACAAATAGGGATGCAAAAAGGAATAGAAAAAGGAATAAAAAAGGGTATAGAAAAAGGAATGCAAGAAGAAAAGCTAAACATAGCCAGACAGATGAAAGCCAATGGCATACCAACCCATACGATAGCAGCCTGTACAGGATTGGATACGGAAGAAATCAATCGTCTATAATCGGATTGGAGGAACAAATCATCCTCCCAACCCTATTAAGACACCCGTTTCAATACGAAATCCAAGTACAAACGTAAGGCTTCACCTACGGCTTCGTTTCCATCAGAACCAATCAAACCGATTGCTTGTTCACGAAATTCATCCATTTTACGACGGGCATACTCTATACCGCCCGACTGTTTGGTAAAGTTCACTAAAGCCGAGATTTCTTCTTCTGTGGCCCTACCTGCACGTACTTTCAACGCCGTCTCATGCCACGTCTCTGCGCCGGGCTGAAGTACGGCATGCACCACCGGAAGAGTAAGCTTACCTTCTTTCATGTCATTACCCGTAGGTTTACCTACTTCAGCATCATAATAGTCGAATACATCGTCACGAATCTGAAAACAGATACCTACGTAAGTGCCGAACTCACCTAAACGACGGATTTCATCTTCCGACGCCCCTGATAACAAAGCACCGACTTCAGCACATACGGCAAACAAAGAAGCTGTTTTACGCCGAATCACGTCGAAATACTGATTTTCGCTGATTTCATCGGACTTTACGTTGGACAACTGCTGCAATTCCCCGTCGGAAAGCGTCTGCCCCAAACGAGCGACCAAATCTACTACCCTCAGGTCACCGGCCATGGCCGCATGCTTCAAAGCCGTAGACAAGAGATAATCGCCCACCAAGACGGCAGCCTTATTATCCAAAAGGGCATTCACAGAGGACTGCCCCCTACGTACGCCACTCTCGTCTACCACATCATCATGCACCAGGCTGGCCGTATGCAACATCTCCAAACTCACGGCAGCATGCAATACGGAATCATTGATTTCACCGTACTTTTTTGCAGCCAACAAAGTCAAAATCGGACGCATCAACTTCCCCTTACGGCTCAACACATGCCGCAAGGCTATCATGAGAAGAGGATTCTGGTGCTGCAGAGTAATACCGAAAAGCGACTCGAAATCTTTCATTTCACGCTCCACCGGTTTCCGGATTTGAGTTAATACGTCCATATAATCAGATGATTTCGGAGTACAAAATTACATAAAAATCAAAAGCCACTCATATTTTTTACGTAAATTTACGGAGAAAATCATCATAACGTATGGACAGACTTTTTTTACTCGATGCCTACGCGCTCATTTACAGAGCTTACTACGCATTCATCAAAAGCCCCCGCATCAATTCGAAAGGGCTTAATACATCAGCCATCTTGGGCTTTGTCAACACATTGGAGGAGGTGCTCAACAAAGAGCATCCTTCGCATATCGGTGTGGCTTTTGACCCCGCAGGTCCCACTTTCCGTCACAAAGCCTATCCCGAATACAAAGCACAACGGGAAGAAACACCGGAAGCCATCCGCACCGCCGTACCTATTATAAAAGATATTATACGGGCTTACCGTATCCCCATCCTCGAAGTCGCCGGATTTGAAGCTGACGACGTAATCGGCACTTTGGCCACACAGGCTGCCGCACACGGGAACTTGGAAACTTACATGATGACACCCGACAAAGACTACGGCCAATTAGTCAATGAGAGGGTCAAGATGTACCGTCCGAAATTCGGAGACAAGGATTTTGAGATTATGGGGGTAAAAGAGGTCACCGAGAAATTCGACATCTCTTCTCCGATGCAGGTCATTGATATTCTCGGACTGATGGGAGACTCGTCCGACAATATTCCGGGTTGTCCCGGTGTGGGCGGAAAAACCGCATCCAAACTCGTCAACCAATTCGGTAGCATCGAAAATCTGTTGGAACATACGGACGAACTGAAAGGCAGTTTAAAAACCAAAGTGGAAACCCACCGCGATACGATTGCTTTTTCTAAATTCCTGGCCACCATCAAAACGGACGTGCCCATTACGCTCGACCTGGAGGCACTCACCACAAAAGAGCCGGACGCAGAAGCCTTGCAGCGTTTATTCGAAGATTTAGAGTTCCGGACTTTACTGGAACGAAAGTTCTCCAAAAAGCAACCCACCGCAGAACCGGGCTTTTTCCAAGGCTCTCTCTTTGCAGAATTTGCGGACGAATCTCCGGAAGCAAGCAAATATTCAAATCTCAGCAAGTACAAAAAGGAGGATTTCGACTACCAACTCATTGAAACGAAAGAAGATAGACAACGGATTATTGACTTATTCGTTACAAAAGATTTTCTCAGTCTAGACACAGAGACAACCGGAACCGACCCCATCAGTGCCAATTTGGTGGGATTGAGCTTTAGTGTCGAGGAAAATCAGGCTTTTTACGTACCGATTCCGCAAGACCCTGAAGAAGCACAAAAGATAGTTAATGAATTTAAATCGGTCTACGAAGACGAGCGGATACTCAAAATCGGGCAAAACATCAAATATGATTTGATGGTACTGCAAAACTACGGTATTACATTGAAAGGCGAAATCTTCGACACCATGATTGCACATTATCTTTTGCAACCGGAATTACGTCATGGCATGGACTATCTGGCCGAAGTCTATCTCAACTACCAGACCATCCATATCGAAGAACTTATCGGACCGAAAGGAAAGAACCAGAAGAATATGGCAGACCTTCCTCCGTCGCAAGTATATGAATACGCATGCGAAGATGCCGACATTACCTTGAAACTGAAAAACGTGTTTGAACCGAAGTTAAAGGAGGAAGGGTGTTATGACCTGTTCCGTGAAGTAGAAATGCCGCTCATGCCGGTATTGGCTTGGATGGAACGCAACGGAGTGTGCATCGACACCGAGGCGTTGAAGGAAACTTCTACACTCTACACCAAAGAAATGAACCGTTTGGAAGAAGAGATACACGCCCTGGCCGGTGAACCGTTCAACATAGCCTCTCCCAAACAAGTAGGCGAAGTCTTGTTTGAAAAACTGAAAATAAGCGAAAAGCCCAAGAAAACCAAAACAGGACAATATGTCACCTCGGAAGAAGTATTGGAAACATTACGCACGCGCCATCCCATCGTGGAAAAAATCCTGGAACACCGAGGACTGAAAAAACTGTTGGGCACATACATCGATGCCTTGCCCAAGCTTATCAATCCCGAAACCGGACATATCCACACCTCCTTCAATCAAACCATTACCACGACCGGACGACTGAGTAGCAGTAACCCGAACCTGCAAAACATCCCTGTACGCAACGAGGAAGGCAAAGAAATCCGTAAGGCTTTTATCCCGGAACCGGGTTGTGAATTCTTCTCGGCCGACTATTCCCAAATCGAACTGCGTATCATGGCCCACTTGAGCGGCGACCCACACATGATAGAGGCTTTCCGCGAAGGGCACGACATCCATGCCGCTACCGCCGCAAAAATTTACAAAAAGCCATTGGAAGAAGTTACCCGCGAAGAACGAAGCAAGGCCAAAACAGCCAATTTCGGTATCATATACGGTATCACCGTATTCGGATTGGCCGAACGGATGAACGTCAGCCGCGCGGAAGCCAAAGAGTTGATTGATGGCTATTTCATCACGTATCCCAAAGTGAAGGAATACATGCAGAAGAGCATTGAAACAGCGCGTGAAAAGGGATATACCGAAACCATTTACCATCGTAAATGCTATCTGCGCGACATCAACAGCCACAACGCAGTGGTGCGCGGTTATGCCGAACGCAACGCCATCAATGCCCCGATACAGGGCAGTGCAGCGGACATCATCAAAATTGCCATGATTGCCATCTACCGCCGCTTCCGGGAGGAGCGTTTGCGTTCTAAAATGATTTTACAAGTACACGACGAATTGAACTTCAGCGTCTATCCGGAAGAAAAAGAACGCGTGCAGCAAATCGTCATCGAAGAAATGGAACGTGCCTACACCATGCAAGTCCCGCTCGAAGCCGATTACGGTTGGGGAAGAAACTGGTTGGAAGCACATTGAGAAACTGGAAAACGCTGTCGGCAAGTTCCAAAACCGTCCGCTGCAAAACGGGAAACCGCCGCACAGAGAACGGAAAATCGTTCGCCTGAGATTGAAAAATCATTCGGCTGAGATTGAAAAATCATTCGGCTGAGATTGAAAAATCGTTTGGCGCAGAACGAAAAAGATTTCCCACATAGCGGATTTATTCTTAATTTTGCACCTAATTAAATAAGGTAATTGATAAAAACAAAATAAACTATGGCTTTAAAAGCAGGTATAGTAGGTTTGCCCAACGTGGGCAAGTCCACCCTTTTCAACTGTCTGTCGAGTGCCAAGGCACAGGCTGCAAACTTTCCGTTCTGTACCATCGACGCACAAATGGGACAAATCACCGTGCCGGACGAACGTCTGAACAAACTGGCGGAATTGGTCCACCCCGGGCGCATCGTTCCGGCCACATGCGACATCGTGGACATTGCCGGACTGGTGAAAGGAGCCAGCAAAGGAGAAGGTCTGGGCAACCAGTTCCTCGGCAATATACGTGAGACCGACGCCATCATCCACGTATTGCGCTGCTTCGACAACGACAACATCGTGCATGTGGACGGGTCGGTAGACCCCGTGCGCGACAAGGAAATCATCGACACGGAACTACAGCTCAAGGACTTGGAGACTATTGAAAACCGCATCAAACGCGTGGAAAAAGTGGCCAAGGTGGGCGGTGACAAACAAGCCAAACTGGAATACGACGTGTTGTTGCAATACAAAGCGGCTTTGGAACAAGGCAAATCGGCACGCACCGTCACCTTTGAAAGCGAAGACGAACAGCAGGCGGCCAAAAACCTCTTCCTGCTCACAGCCAAACCGGTGCTCTACGTCTGCAATGTGGACGACACCTCTGCCGCCCACGGTAACGCACACGTGGATGCCGTGCGCGAAGCCATTAAGGACGAAAATGCCGAACTGCTCATCATCTCCGCCCAGACGGAGGCCGACATTGCCGAACTGGAAAGCTACGAGGAAAAACAGATATTCCTGGAAGACATGGGGTTGAAGGAATCAGGATGCGACCGACTCATCAAAGCCATCTACCATCTGTTGGACTTGCAGACTTTCATCACGGCCGGAGAGATGGAAGTGAAAGCCTGGACCTTCCGCAAGGGATGGAAAGCTCCGCAGTGTGCCGGTGTCATTCACACGGACTTTGAAAAAGGCTTTATCCGCGCGGAAGTCATCAAATACGATGACTACATCCGTTACGGTTCGGAAGCAGCCGTACGCGAGGCAGGCAAGATGGGAGTGGAAGGAAAAGACTATGTGGTGCAAGACGGCGACATTATGCACTTCCGTTTCAACGTATGACCGCTATGGACAGCCTGTTATTCATCACGTGGAATCCCGACCTGTTCGCTTTCCACCTCGGCGGATTCGGCGTGCGCTGGTATTCGCTGTGTTGGTGCTTCGCCCTGTTGGCAGCCTACGTATTGGTGCAACGCCTGTACCGGCAACAGCACATCGCCGACAAACTGTTCGACCCGTTATTTTTCTATTGTTTCGTAGGCATCCTCGTAGGTGCCCGTCTGGGGCACTGCCTGTTCTACGAACCGGGCTACTTCCTCGCCCACCCCTTGGAAATGATCCTGCCCATGCGACAGACGGCCAACGGTTGGGTGTTCACCGGTTACGCCGGACTGGCCAGCCACGGCGGTACGATAGGCTTGATGCTCGCCCTTTGGCTTTACGTCAGGAAAACGAAACTGAACATCATGCGTGTATTGGACAACATTGCCATCGCCACTCCAGCCAGTGCCATGTTCATCCGTTTGGGTAACCTGATGAACTCGGAAATCATCGGCAAGCCGACCGACGTGCCTTGGGCTTTCGTCTTCGAGCGCGTTGACATGCTGCCACGCCATCCCGGCCAACTCTATGAAGCCATCTGCTATTTCGTATTTCTCATTGCCGGATACGTGCTTTACCATAAATATCCGCAGAAAGTCGGTACGGGCTTCTATTTCGGTTTCTGCCTGACCACCATCTTCACGGCCCGTTTCTTCATCGAATATACCAAAGAGGTGCAAGAAGCATGGGAAGCCGCCATGCCCATCAACATGGGCCAGATACTGAGTATCCCTTTCATCCTGTTGGGAGCTTATTGCATGGCAGGCGGCAAACTCTGCCGCAAGTTAGGCGAACCTCGATAAACCGATGAAGGGCGCGACATCCATCATACGAATTCTTGTCGTGGGCATGGCCTGCCTTCCGGCAGCCTGCACGGACAAGGATTCATGTTTTTCCTACTCACTCGAAAACGGTTTGAAGGGAGAAATCCGCTTGGAACACATACACGACAGTTTGAGTGTGTTACGTCACTTTATCGACGGTACGGAAGTGTCGGAATGGGAACTCCCCTATCCCGTATACCGTTTCGATTGCGGTGACTTGACTAGTGACGGGACACCGGAAATCGCCGTGGGAGTCATCAAACCCACCCGTTATTTCCCACATTCGGAAAAGCGGCTCTTCCTTTTCAAACTCTACAAGGGTCGGCTCATCCGTCCATTGTGGATGGGGTCGCGGTTGGCGCGCCCGTTAGTGGACTTCCATATCTTGCGTGACTCTGTTCCTGCACGGATTTGTACCACGGAACGTGTGTCCGACGACACCTTAGTACAGGCTTTATACCGTCAAGAAGGCTTCGGACTGGTATTTGAGCGTGACCTGCCCAACCCATAAATTACCAACACATTAACTTTCACTACTCATGAAACACCATCTTTCCATCTATTGCTGCATCCTATTCCTCACAATGGGCATGGCAGCCTCCTGCAACTCTTATAAGAAAAAAGCACCGGCCCAACCACAGCAAGCCCAAGAACAACCCGTACAAGCTGCTCCCGCCTCCCGCCTGCTGACAGACAGCCTCCTTCCCCAAAGCGTGGATTTGGAACAGGACATCAACGGATTGGGCTACGAAGAACTCCGCATCCTCAGAAGTTATCCATACGCCCTGCATGGATACTGGTTTATCGAAGGAGACCTGAACAATTTCTTCTGCCGCAAGACAGATTGGTACTATGACTTGTGCGAGAAGACGCTCTACGAAAGCTATGAGAAAAATCTCGTTTATGCGGACACATACGACAAAGTCAAACTCCTGCCTGAAGAAAAAACTTTCGTGGAAAAGATCGACCGCCGCATGGCCCAACTCGCCCGACACAAATACAAAACAAGGGACGGACACAAACTGCTCAACTCCTTCCTTTGTGTCAACCTTTTCCAAATAGAAAAGCCCAGCGGAAAGTTCCTTTCAATGTTGGACCGTTGCAACTTCGCCATCGCCCCCATGGGGTACGAACAGCTATTCCATGTATACGAAGCCAACGACTACCAACAAATACCCAGTTTCATCACCACGGATGTCTACCTGCAAGCCTACCACATGTATTTCAGTTATGCACTGAAAAGCCTCGAACGAAACCATTTCAACCCGGCCTTACAGAAAATAGTGCAAGCCCTCTACACGGAATGCATGAACCTGGAACAGCAAGAATCCATTAAGGCTGAGGCAGGATACGCCGCCACCTATTTCGCCATAGCCTATTACCTGCTGACAAAGAAAGAACTGCCCGTGCCTGTCGCATTGCAACCTGCTTACAAGGCTGAGTTACGGAGCACTACGAGTTGCCAAGATGCTCCTTCGGCCTTTTTGGACTATACGGATATACTCTTCCCTTACAGTTTGTTCAAACCTCGCGGCCATTACGCCCACAACGCAAATGACCGTTGCTATTTCCAGTGCATGACGTGGTTGCAGACGGCTTCCTTCTGCCGTGAGACCCCGGAAACCCTGTGGCGCGCGGCTATAATAGCCGCTGCGCTGAACCGTATCCCGGCTGAACTCCGGCAAGCTTGCCTGAAACTAAATCAAGCCCTTACTTTCCTGATGGGGACACCGGACAATGCCTCCATCCTCGAAATGGCGGACTATATGAGCCGACACGGACTGACCGACCGGATTCTGGCACACGACGAAGATGCCATCCGGCAAATAGACGGCATGCTCAAGGAAGTCTTCAAGACACGCAACCGCATCAAGCCCAAAATCCAATTAAGTTGTGCCGACAAAATCAATTTCATGCCTGCACGCTACATGGCAGACAACGAAGTCTTGAATGAAATGGCAGATGCCACCCCCAACAGCAACCGCGCCTATCCCAAGGCTTTGGACGTGTTTGCTGCCTTCGGCGTAAAAAGCGCGAAAGCCCTCCTCGACACATGTTACCACGAGAAAGAGAACTGGAAAGACTACCCCGTCATGGCCGACAAGATGAAAAGACAATTCCAAGGCCGTTCCGGAGACACAGTCACCATGTACGACCGATGGATGGAAGCCCTCATAGAATTGCAACGCCCCAACAAGGATTATCCCTGCCTGATGCAAACCCCGGCTTGGCAAATCAAAAACCTATATACGGCCTTGGCTTCGTGGACGGGACTGAAACATGATGTCATACTCTATGGCGAACAGCCCATGTTGGCCGAATGCGGGGGCGGTGGTGAATTGGCCATCCCGGTCGTTGTCGGATACGTAGAACCCAACCAGACTTTCTGGAAGAAACTGAAAGAGCTCATCGCCCGGCACCGACAACTCCTGAAGGAAACGGATTTCGACGATGAGGATTTGATTTCGAAAGCCCGCATCCTTGAAGAACAGGTGGACTTCTGCCTCCGAGTGACAGAAAAGGAACTACGGGGAGACACACTCACGACAGAGGAATACATGGACATACAGAAAATGGGAAGCTCCATCGAATGGTTCACGCTCAGCGTCATCGAGCCGGGAGTCTCTTATAACAGCATGGAAGAAGTGAAAGGTTCCTCACGCTCCGTAGCCCTCGTAGCGGACGTATTCACCCGCAACGTACAGGAATGCGGAAAAAACGGCATCCTGCATGAAGCCACAGGCACTGCCAACGCCCTCTACGTACTGGTTGACATCGGAGGACAAATCTACCTCGCCCGTGGAGCCACATTCAGCTATTACGAATTCGTCCGTCCCTTGGGCGAACGGTTGACGGACGATGAATGGCAAAAAATGCTAAAGGACGGCAAAGCACCGAACGTACCTTCATGGATACGTCCCTACCTGTTGGACCATGTACCTACAGTGGACGAAACTTATTTCTACAGTTCAGGATGCTAAAGACATTACTTTGGATTTACCCCCTTCTCTGCCTCTTTTCCTCCTGTCGTCAACAAACGAAAGAGGACACGCTAAGTATCCTTTTCACGGGAGACGTTTTGTTGGATCGCGGTATGCGCCCTTGGATAGAGCGCGAAGGCGTGAAAGGACTGTTTCAGGGAGTCAGCGAGGCATTCCAAAAGGCCGATGCTGTGGTTATCAACTTGGAGTGCCCGCTCACCGAACGCCACACTCCGGTGAGCAAGAAATTCGTTTTCCGGGGTGACCCCCCATGGGCCAAAGCCCTCCGGCAAGCCGGTATTACACACGCCGCCTTAGCCAATAACCACACCATAGACCATGGGCGGGATGGATTGGCCGATACTTATCACGCACTCCGGGACGCTGACATTGTCCCACTCGGTTACGGAAGGACGGTTGAAGAACAGACCACTCCCGTAACCATAAGGAAAGGCAAGCTCGAAGTGGCACTCTTCAACACCATCCCCCTCCCGATAGAGAACTGGCCGCGAGCGGAAGGAAAACCGGATATATGCCGTGCTTCCGTCAAGCGGTTGGCCGCTGCTATCCGGAAATATAAAGCCTCACACCCCTCTGCCCGTATCGTGGCCGTATTGCATTGGGGTACGGAGTTCCAACCCATTCCCGACATGCAGCAGCGTTACGATGCCCACCTGTTGGTACAGGCTGGTGCAGATGCCATCATAGGACACCATCCACACGTCGTGCAACCCTTGGAATACATCGATTCCCGACCCGTATTCTACAGCCTCGGTAATTTCGTATTCGACCAAAGCCACCCTGACTGCCGGAAAGCCTCGATGGCTCTCCTGTGCTTCAAGGCTTCCGAAGTGCAGGCACGGGCCATTCCTGTAGAAATCCGGCAATGCAGACCTCAAATCAGTCGGAAACAACATGAAAACCGATAAAAAGCACTATCTTTGTCCCTAAAGAAACCCATTAACCCTTTTCATCATGAAAAAGCTATTGACTTCTTTAGTATGCCTGCTTGCCGTATGCAGCGGTATGTGTCAATCCCGTATCAAAACCCATGTGCCCTTGGACTCCATCGTCCTGAGCGACCCTTGCATCTTGCCCGACCGCGCCACTATGACCTATTATATGACTGGAACGGGTGGCAAGTTATGGAAAAGCAAAGACTTGCGGTATTGGGACGGCCCTTACACCGTAGCGGAAACCGACCCTGAATCTTGGATGGGGCCGAAACCCATGATTTGGGCGGCTGAGCTTCACCAGTACAAAGGCAAATACTACTATTTTGCCACTTTCACCAACCAGGCCGTAAGCGTGGGGCGTTACAAAGGAAACAATCTGGAACGCCGGGCTTGCCATGTGTTGGTCAGCGACAAGGCCGAAGGTCCCTACCGCCCGATGAAGGACGAAACTTACCTCCCAGCAGACAAATTGACGCTCGACGGTACGTTGTGGATAGACACGGACGGACGGCCTTACATGGTCTACTGCCACGAATGGCTGCAAAACTGGGACGGCACTATCGAAAAAATAGAATTGAAACCCAACCTAAGCGGCAGCATCGGCGAAGGAAAACTATTGTTCAAGGCCAGCGCATCGCCTTGGAGCCGGGAAGTCATCGAAGGAGACACGCTTCCCAACCGTGTGACGGACGGCCCTTATTTGTTCCGCACCCAGACAGGACGCTTGGGTATGATATGGACCAGTTGGATTTATAATGTCTATACCCAAGGGGTAGCTTATTCGGAAAGCGGCACATTGGACGGCCCGTGGGTGCAGGAAGAACAGCCCATTACCCCGCCCAACTTCGGACACGGCATGTTGTTCCGCACTTTCGATGACGAGCTACTCATGTCTGTCCACAGCCATAAGGATATCCACGGCCACTACCATCGTGTGCCCCACCTCTTCAAAGTAGACGATTCCGGCGACAAGATTGTCGTGAAGGAAGAATATCGGTAAGACTTAAAAGGGATTTGGCTTTTCCTGTCAAATCCCTTTTTATTCCTTTTCTATATATTCTTTTTCAAAACAACCCAACTTCCATGTTTCTTTCCTTCCTTACGTTTAATCCATCCTCCTGTTTTCAGATGCCTGACGGCATTGTACACAGAAGTCTCGCTAATACCAAGATTATCAGAAATAAAGGCATAAGTAGCTGATGGTTTTCCGGCAATGACCTCCAATACCCTTTTTTCCATCTCCGAAAGTTCTTTCTTTTCCTCACTCTTTTCCTCACTCTTTTCCTCACTCTTTTCCTCACTTGGGTAATATTTAAGAGCTTCGGCAGAAATCGGTTCTACCACCAGAAAAGCTGTTCCAAGATCAAGGCTAAATTCGGGTTCTCCATTCCCGTTTTCCTTCAATTCTTCTTTTACCCTTATGATTCCCCGGCTGAAACGGTTGACAAACCCCAATACTTTCATGGCTTCTGCAATCACAGGATTACGATAGTCATTTACAAACGGGAAGTTTTGGGCATTTGCCTTGCCATACAACCCACCGGGATTCATCAACTCTATACGGTCATTGTACTGATAAAACTGAATAGGACCGTTGCTCTCGTACGTACGATGGCAAATGGCATTCATCAACAACTCACGGGTAGCCCAATGAGGATAGTCCATAAGCGTTTTTTCCCGCAAAGTACTAACCGGCACAGGACGGCGGTTGATAATAGACGTATCAACAAACGTATCCAACCGGAATAAGACTTCGCAAAGATTTCCTACAAATTTATATTCACTTTTTACCTCACTTTCCCGTCCTTTTCCTCCAAACCTCACATATTGTATATACGCACCCGGAAGAAAACGTTCCACTTGTTTACCGAAAAACAATATACCGGCGTATGTCGGACAACCGTACCTTTTATCAAAAAAGCCCAACGACTGTAACTGCAATTCTACATCTCGTCCATCCTCGCGTAATACATCTTCAGGTACGGCCTTCGGAAGATAAAGTTGCCTAAACATAGCAATGTCTAAATCATCCACAGTAGCCCCAATACAAGGCATGGCATCGAATGTCGTGATATTGGCCACTCGCTTCTCATATAACCTACGTTCATCGTCTTCATTAGCTACTCCTTTCCTCGGCCCTATCCTCACCCATATCCTCCCCTTATATTTTACAGGCGGCATTTTGGTAGGGTAGACCTCCACTACGACAATGTCCCCTTCCGGAAATGTAAGCTTTTGCACGGTCATCGAAGGTTGCGGTTGGATATTCCCATCCGTCCGTATACCTGCTATATTCTTCAATAATTCATCTGTTACATGGATGGGATGCAGGCTCCCGTCATCCTCCGCCCCGATGATGAGGTACCCCGGATGGTTATTACACGGCAAATCATTTGCAAAAGCACAAATAGCCTGTCCGAACTTGTCTGTATTAGTAGTTGAAATGGTTCGTTCTACACTGTCATTCTCCAAATCACCTAATAAACCACGTATATAATCCTTTGTTATTGACATATTGAATAATCCTAAAATGAGACGATTCGAAAACAAAGATACGGAAACAGCAGAGCATTTACAACGGAAACGAAATAAAATCTATACGACAATAATTTCTATCGTTACCATATACCCTATTTCCTCGAAACAGACGATTCCGGCGACAAGATTGCCGTGAAGGAAGAATACCGGTAAGAAATAAAAGGGATTTGGCTTTTCCTGTCAAATCCCTTTTATTTCTTACCGGTACACTCTTTTTTTCCATTGGAGCTTTGCCGGAGGAAATACATCTAAGAGCAGCCAAAGTTACAAAGACTTACTATTGTTGTCTTGTCCAAACTTCTACTTCACCGTCATGACCATCATCATACGTCCAAGTCAACTTTGTGGAAGTCACGCTCACATTATAGTACTCGTCTGTATAACCGTCATCCCACATCAGAATAACCGTTCTGTCATTTTGCACCCAAGCAAAAGTTTCATTCCAACTGCCAGACTCCCAATCATACTCAATCAAAATACCCGTTCCATCTGACCTAAACGTCATGAGTTCGTATCCAACCGAAAAGTCCATTCTCCATGTTCCCACAATACTATCTCCGTTATCATCATCGTCGTCATCCTTGCATGAAACGAATCCTGTACAGAACACCACAGCCAAAAGCATGGCCAACCATTTGAACATTACTTTTCTCATAATAAATTGATTTTCAATATTGCTTCCAAACTCCCCGAAAAGCAGGTTATTTTCTTTTTTTTGGTACATATACGAAAAAAGCGCAGGGAGTCCGTACCTGTTGCCCGTCCCACGCATAGAGGCCTTCGCATTGCCCAATCCTGTCTGAACGAGCAACGCAGAAGCCCCACGCCGATATGTATATATACCTCTCACGACCCTATGCGAAAATGCACAGGTACAATGAGGGTCTGTATAAAACATACCCACAGGGCATCTACCGTTGCCATGTCCTTGACAGGATTAGAAGTTTGCGAAGTTTCTATGCGTCGAAGAACAAAGCGTCAAGTAAACGCCTTTCCACAATATATGTGTCCCCATTCCAACCGCCCTTTTTACAAGGGCTTCGGCATGGCGACAAGGCAAAGATAAAGAAAAAACGTAAAAGCGGACTAAAAAGAATGAAAAAAATTCCTTTTCAAAGACAAAAACCAACCTCCGCAGAACGGAAAATCAATCTCAGCCGAACAATTTTTCAATCTCAGCCAAATGATTTTTCATTCTGCGGAAGAATTTTTCACGGATTCAAATCCTTGTAAAACAAATATTTATATGTTTTCTAAAAAACATACAGCCATTAAGACACAGAAAGATGGATGGACATATCAGGATTCAGATGCAAAAACGCCACATCCTCCTGTTTTTAAGACATGCGGCGTTAGCCAATACGGTTGTATCCGAAAAACATAAACCGGATGCCAACGAACGGTGCTTTTATTGTTTGGCATCATGAGAACGTTGTTTCCGAGACTCATTCAAAGCCCAAATAAAAATGACCGTAGCCAAAAGACCGATAAACAACAAAAAATAAATAAATGCCATAATCTCTTATTTTTTACGATTAAACAAACCAAGAACATAAAAACCGATGAATGCTACCCAAACGGCAACTCCGCCACCAATGCTGAAAAGCCAATAAGGGTTGACATCCGTTTCCATTATTCCGGCAAGGACAACACCACCGAATATCAGTTTGGCTATGTCAAGCAGAAAATCTCCTAATTTTTCCGTAAGCCATTTCCTATCAAGTTCTTTCTTATCTTGTACCATACTTGGCAAAGATACTTTATTTTCCCGACTTGCTATCATAAAAACATTGAATTTTTCATAATGCACACCCCATAAAGCCGGATGATCCAGCAACTTTATTTCTTGCGGTAAGCTATCGTACCTGTGGCCTGGTTGGTAGGCATGACCAACACTTCGGCTATCTGGATATGCTCGGGCAAGGAAGCAGCGAAATAAACCACCTCGGCCACATCGTCGCCCGTGAGCGGACGAAGCCCTTCATACACGTTGTCGGCCGCAGCCTTATTGCCACGGAAACGCACTACGGAGAAGTTCGTCTCCACCAATCCGGGCTTGACGTTCGTCACACGTATGGGAGTATCCACCAAATCTATACGCAAACCGTCCGACAGGGCCTTCACCGCCGCCTTGCAGGCACAGTACACGCTCCCGCCGGGATAAGCATAGTCTCCGGCAATGGATCCCATGTTGATGACGTGTCCCCTGCCCCGCTCCACCATGCCGGGCACCACGAGGCGCGTCATGGCCAAGAGGGCTTTCACGTTCGTGTCTATCACCACGTCCCACTCGTCGAGGCTTCCTTCGTGTTCCTTGTCCACCCCGATGACCAGGCCGGCATTGTTCACCAACACGTCTATGGCCTTCCACTCTTCGGGAAGGGAATCCAAGGCAGCACGGGCTGCGGCACGGTCGCGCACGTCAAACGGCAACAGCCATACTTCGACTCCATATTTTTCTTCCAATTCGTCCTTTACGGCATTCAGTTTCTCCACGTTACGGCCGTTCAGAATCAGCCGGTGCCCGTTCATGGCAAACTTGCGGGCGCATCCCTCTCCTATTCCCGAGGAAGCGCCGGTTATCAATACAGTCTTCTTTTCCATTGTCCTATTTTCCTGTTACGATACGTTTAATGTCATTCAATTTGTTCAGGGCCTCCACAGGCGTCAGGTTATTGATGTCGAGATGCAATATCTCGTCCCGGATTTGGCACAGCACTGGGTCGTCCAGTTGGAAGAAGCTAAGCTGCACACCGTTGTCCGCCTGCATGACCTGCTTTGCCCCACGGCTGTTTTTCATCACATCCTTGCTGTTGGCAGATTCCAGTTCCTTCAATATGGTATTCGCCCGCGACACGATGCTCTTCGGCATGCCGGCCAACTTGGCCACGTGGATACCGAAGGAGTGCTCGCTTCCTCCCCGTTCCAACTTACGCAGGAAGATGACTTTCTGCTCCACTTCGCGCACCGACACGTTATAGTTCTTCACGCGGGGATACAACTTCTCCATCTCGTTCAGCTCATGGTAATGCGTGGCGAAGAGCGTCCTTGCCCTCCCTTTTTTATTTTCATGGATGTATTCCACGATAGCCCACGCGATGCTGATACCATCGTACGTAGACGTGCCACGCCCCAATTCATCGAAAAGCACCAAGCTACGCGAGGATATGTTATTCAGGATATTGGCTGCCTCGTTCATTTCCACCATGAACGTACTCTCACCCATGGAAATATTGTCGCTTGCCCCTACACGGGTGAATATCTTGTCCACCAATCCGATATGGGCAGATTCGGCCGGAACGAAGCAACCTATCTGAGCCATAAGCGTAATCAAGGCCGTCTGGCGCAACAGGGCTGACTTACCGGCCATGTTCGGACCGGTAATGATAATGATTTGTTGTTTCTCCGTGTCCAGATAGACATCGTTGGCAATATATTGTTCCCCTACCGGCAACTCCTTTTCAATCACCGGATGACGCCCTTGTTTGATGTCCAGCACATCGTCGTCTTGAATCACCGGACGGATATAACGGTTGTCTTGTGCCACTTGGGCAAAAGACAGCAAGCAGTCCAACCGTGCCAGTAAATTGGCGTTAATCTGAATGGCCGGTGTGAATTCGGCCAAGGCCAACACCAGGTCATTATACAATTTCGTCTCGAGCACCAGGATTTTATCCTGTGCGCCCATAATCTTTTCCTCGTATTCCTTAAGTTCTTGGGTAATGTAACGCTCGGCATTTACCAGCGTCTGCTTGCGTACAAAGTACGGAGGCACGCTGCTGCTCTGTCCCTTGCTTACCTCGATATAATAGCCGAAAACCTTGTTAAAGCCGACTTTCATGGTTTTAATGCCGGTTTCCTCTTTGATTTTCTGCTCAAAGTTCTGCATCCAGGTTTTGTTGTCAGCAGCAATCAGATGCAGCTCATCCAGCTCCTGATTATAACCTGTGCGAATCATACCGCCCTCGCGTACAGAAAACGGCGGCTCATCGACAATCGCCTGCTGTAATCTTGCTGCCAGCTCCTCGTGCAGATGCAGGCCCTTCCACAGCTTGCGCAGCAGTCCGCTGCTACAGCCTTCCAGAATGCCCTTCAGGCCCGGAAGCACACTTAAGGAATTGCGTAACGCCACCAAATCTCTGGCATTGGCACTGCCTACCTCAATACGGCTGACAATACGCTCCAGATCCGCCACCGCCTTCAGCTGCGCCACAATTGCTTCGCGCATCTCTGCGGCTGCCGCCAGCTCGGCTACCGCCTCCTGACGCTCATAAATGCGGCCTACATCAAGCAGCGGGCTTTCAATCCAACTGCGCAGACGGCGCGCACCCATAGATGTATTGGTAAAATCAAGCACCTGCAGCAGCGTACCGCGCTTCGAGCCGTCCGTCATATTGCGAACCAGCTCCAGGTTACGGATAGCGGTCACATCAAGGTTCATAAAGCTGTTGCGTTCAATCCGCACCAAACGGTTAATATGGCTTAAATCGGCCATTACCGTTCCATGCAGATAGCGCAGCAAAAGCTCAACTGTGCTGTGCACCTCATCAGGCACATCATTGCCGGCAAAATGCTGCGCAAAATAATCAGCATCAGGAGCACTCTCTTCGTAACGTGACACCACGCATTCCGGCAATCTTGCCGCCAGCCATTCCTGCAGCTTGTCACGCGTATCATCTGAAGCAAGACGCACAACAAGCTCCGCGGGCTGCAGGCGGTAAAGCTGCTCGGTGATATTCAAAAAGCTTTCCGACGTTTGGTCGAGGAACCATTCGCACTCGCCCGTAGTTACATCAGCTGCCGCCAGGCACATTCCCTTGTCCTGCGCCTGCTGTAAACATACCAGATAGCGGTTATGCTTATCCTCCAGAAGCTGTTCGTTCAGCGCCGTTCCCGGAGTGATAATTTTAATAACCTTGCGCTCGACAATACCTTTGGCTAGCTTGGGATCCTCCACCTGCTCGCAGATGGCGATGCGATAGCCTTTTTTTATCAGCTTGGCGATATAGCCGTCCACAGAGTGATAAGGCACACCGCACATCGGCATATGCTCCATACCGTTGGAGCGCTTGGTCAGTGTTAAGTTCAGCTCACGCGATGCTGTGATAGCATCATCAAAAAACATTTCATAAAAATCGCCCAGACGGAAGAAGAGCAACTCATTCTGATGCTCCTGCTTCACTGCCATATATTGCTGTACCATGGGCGTAACATTTGCAGCAGCCATTAATCAACCGCCTTACCTTTCACCAGCCAGGTCTGCGCAGCTTCAATCTGCACGTTAACCTTCTGTCCTACCTCATATTGCTTATCTTCAATCGGCCACAGCACCAGAACTCCTGTGCGTGTACGACCGTTCCAGACTGTTTTCTGCTTGCTGGGGCCTTCTGCCAGCACTTCTACAGTCTGACCTACAAGCTTTTCATGGCATTTCAGGCTGTTTTCGTTCTGCAACGCCATCAAACGGTTCAAGCGTTCCTTCTTCACTGCCAGCGGCACCTGATTTTCCATTTTGGCTGCAGGTGTTCCGCTGCGCTTGGAATAGATGAAGGTATAAGCGGAGGTAAAGCCAACCTGACGCACAACATCCAGAGTTTCTTCAAAATCCTCTTCGGTTTCGCCCGGGAAGCCTACAATAATATCTGTGGTAATCGTTGCGTCCGGCACATATTTGCGTACCAGCTTCACCAGCTCCAAATATTTTTTCTTCGTGTAACCGCGGTTCATGCGGCGCAGAATTTCCGAGCTGCCTGCCTGGAACGGCAGATGGAAGTTTTCGCAGATGTGCTCGCATTCCGCCACAGCCTTGATAACCTCCTCGCTCATATCGCGCGGATGACTGGTCATATAATGAATACGCTCAACGCCGGGAATAATATCCACACGGCGCAGCAGCTTAGCGAAGGCATCCTTATCACCAAAATCCTTGCCGTAGGAATTTACGTTTTGTCCCAGCAAAGTAAATTCCTTGTAGCCATCTTTAACTGCTGCCTCAATCTCGGCAACAATATTATCGATGCTGCGGCTGCGCTCGCGTCCGCGTACATACGGCACAATGCAGTAGGTGCAGAAATTATTGCAGCCATACATAATAGGAATCCAGGCAGCAAAGGAGCTTTGACGTACCATATGACCTTCAAACTCACTTTGGTGAATAGTCAGATCGGTATAAACCGCAGCCTTGCGCTCTGCCAGAAATTCCAGCAGCAAACGTTTGAAATCGTTAACATAAGCAGTACCCAGCAGCAAATCTACCTGCGGATGCTTTTTGCGCAGCTTTTCGCCATCCTTCTGTGCCATGCAGCCTGCAACGCAGATAACTACATCCGGATTGGCACGCTTAACAGCCTTTAATTCGCCAATCTTGCCGGCAATTTTCTTTTCCGCACTCTCGCGCACGCAGCAGGTGTTGACAATAATTATATCTGCGGTATGAAAATCAGGATTAGGCGCATAACCAAGCTCCTGCAGCTGTCCTGCATAATGCTCCGTATCGGATTCATTCATCTGGCAGCCATAATTTATCAGACAGTAGGTTTTATTTTTATCACTCATGTAAATACCTCCGTGTAAAATCAGTTTATCATTATATTATACCTAATTACAGTCACTTCCCGCAACATTTCCCCCGGAAAGAAGTAGGGAATAATTTATAAAATATTTTAGTAGTAGGTATTGAAATCTGCCCTTAAGATGATTACAATATATGCAGGCAAAGAATTTTTCCGATTGCCTTTTAATATAGTTTAGGAAGGTCAAAATCATGCAAAGCAAAAAGAAATGGTTTGTTGTATTTATTCTTCTCGTTGCCCTTGCAGGCGCAGCCTTTTATTTTCTTTATTTTATCCGTACACCGGCTTATGCCTTGAACGAAGCGCGCGTTGCACTGCAGCAGCATGACAGCGCAAAATTTTCACGATATGTTGATGTTCCCTCTGTTATGGACAACGCTTTCGAGGACATCATCAAGGCAGAAAGCAAAATCAATAACGATAATGTTTTCTCCAACCCGTTCGCACTCGGCATTCTGCATATGCTGAAGCCTTCGGTCGTAGACCTGATGACGCAAGAGGCTCTGGACAAAATTGCCGCTAAGCCCGACAATACTCCTAAGCAGACGGTCGATCCCGTACCAGATGCTATGAAGCGTAACCTTGAGCGTCACATCCCTATTAAAAATCTTACTGTCAAAGACCTGAAGCTCAGCAAGCATGAGGGTGAGACAGCAAAAGCAACCCTTGTGCTGCACAACAATGAGTTGGATAAGGATTTTATTGCTGAGCTGTTGATGCAGCAAAATGATAAAGGCGATTGGCAGATTAAGAAAGTCAGCAATCTGGCAGACTTTATCGTCCAATTAGACGCAGCTAAACGTGCTAAACAGGCCCTGCTGAACAAGCCTGTTATGGAACGTCTGAATAAAGCACTACAGGCAACCAGCGAACGTCTGACGTTGAACAAGGACAATAACAAAGCAGGTAGCGAAGAAAAAGCTACTCTTACCGCTACCATCATGGCCAAAAACATGAGTAACGTTGCTATCAACCGTATGTATTACGATGTAACCGTGCTCAACGATAAAGGTGAACAGCTTTATTCCTATCCGGAGCATTATCAGGGCAGCATTGCCCCCGGACAGGCAGTGGAGCTCACCACCAGCAAAAAGCTGAATTCCATGCTGCCGGATGACAAAAAGCTGATGAATCTGGATATTACCAAAGAAACCGTAAAAATTCAGGTCACCTATATTGCTTTTGATAACGGCGAAGTAATTTCTCCTAAGGGTTTGATTGAATAACCACAAAAAAATTAAACGCTTACATCCCACGTTGATGCGTGGGGTGTAAGCGTTTTTTGTTTGTTGTTACGGTTCAGCCCAAAACCCTCAGCCAGCCTTTGGCCAACACCGATTGGCAAAACACATCTTCTTTAAGAATATAGATATTCTTGCCCGCGTTTTTCATGCTGACAGCACGCTGCAAATCAGCACCGTCACACACGGAAGCATCCGCCGTGCCGACAATAACCATATCAGAAGCTGCTGTAACATGATAAGCAACGCTTGCACCGAGCGCAGTCAGTATCTCCTGAAGGTTTTTAAGATAAAGGCCGTCAAAAGATCCTAACAGAACTATATTTTTATCTGCCAACGGTCTTAAGCGCCTGAAAGACGGTACGATTGCAAGCTCTCTTTGCTGCGGCGGCAGATGATAATCCGCCACTGCCAGCTCCTTCAGCTTTTGGTAACAGCCGTTGCAAATATTGCAGTCAACAAGAGCCCTATGTGCGCCTGCTGTAGCAATATTAAAATATTCGGCGACCGCAGTCTGCTTATACCTGTCTAAAAACGGTAATTCATTCTGCGCCAGCTTCATAACATCAACATAATTATTGGCTAATCTTTTGGCATAATAGCCTGCCAGATTTTCCGCAATAAAGCTCAAATCAAAGCCCACATTGTAGCCTGCAATAATATCATCAGCCAAAAAATCCATAAAGGATAGGATAACCTCATCGATTGCCGGAGCATCCGCAACCATAGCATCATCGATACCGGTAAGCCGTGTAATATAATACGGAATAGATAAATTCGGCTTAACTAAGCTGGAAAATTCATCTACTCTGCGATTATTGCGGTATTTTATAGCAGATATTTCCGTTATATAATCATTTTGCGGACTCAGGCCGGTAGTTTCAATATCTAAAACAGTATAATCATCAGGATAAGCCAAAAGCAGCTTGCCGTCTATATACCTGTTTCTTTTTACAGAACTCAAAAAATCACCTTGCTGAGCTTAGCTCAGCGTCTATGTCCTTTATATTTTTTCCTTCTTTTGTTTTCCACTCGATAAGACCATTCAAACTAGCGCCAGAAACAAAGCAGGCAGCTCCTGAAGGAGTATTAAAAAGAATATCTTCGATAAGTTTGTAATTCTGATCAATCTTGTTTTTGTACTCATCTCTTTTTCTTTTAATGTGTTCAGGACACTTATCTGTTAATGAGCTGGTAATTAAACTACCACTTTTCACTACAAAACCATCTGCTGTTCTGACACCAACAGCATTTGCACTTCTTTTAGTGCAATAAAATTCTATATTTTCACTTGCAACTTGTATTTTAGTAGAAATCAATGGTTCAAACACTTTATGGCCTAACATACCTACGATAACTTTTGCATAATTTATAAAATCATCTAAATCGCTTTTCTTTTCTTCAGAGGGGTTACCTATGAACGGTTCATTTTTATTTTTTACGTCATATCTTTTAGCTGAATCAGCAGCTTGACAAAGCTGATTTTCTAAATAACTAATTTCGGTGGCTCCCAATGAATCATTAGATGTAGTAATAACAATAGATTCAGTCCAATACCCCTTATCTATTGAGTGATCATGTTCACGAAGCCTGTTTAATATACCCTCGCCATTTTTTCTGTTTCCAGCCTGACCTACATATACAATTCCTTTATCTGTATCATCATCCTTACCAAATAGCAAATACACTCCGGACTGATTAAGCTCAGCTCTATCCTTACATGCAGCAAGAGCTGTTCTCGGAATCTTAAAAACAACACCTGTCCAATTAAAACACGTGCACTTAATGCGTCCGTTTACATTACCATCCATTAGATACATATTAATATTCTTCATTTCAGCCACGCCAAATTATCCTCCTTGCTATAATAACAAACTCTGTTAATGTTGCATACATCAGGTATTCTCGAACCACCCAAACAGTAATACTAAACCTATACTACTATCTAAAATCCGCTTTACGCTGACTACTTAATCTATATGAATTCACATAATCCAAATCTTTACTCCATTTTTCTACAGCTAACCGTTTAGAACTTTGTCTTCGATTAAGATTAATATAATGATCCAAATACTTTATAACCTCAGATTTAGACATTAATCCAAGTTCAATCACATCTCTAAGTATTTCCTGTCTGGTAACTGCACTTAAATTGTCTTTTTGTCCTACATTATAGCCACACAAATTTAATAAAGAATGTTCATTTTTTAATGAGAAATAACCATCAGAACCATCATTATAGATAAAATTTCCAAAAAATACTCCGTAAACTTTCCTATATCTTTCAAACTGTATTTCCTCTATAAAAAACTTTTTACATGTATAACAATACTCCACATTAATTTCAAGTGCAGAACCGTCCAATCTTTGTACAATACCAGTAGCAGAATCAACTAAGTGATTATTTTTCTGGCAATCAAAAATTCTCTTATTAATGTATAAAATATTATTAAACAAACAAAAATCAACATTTTGTTTCTTAGGTATTTTTACAAAAGCATTCAAACAAGCATCACAACAGCTAGCATTATTATATACTCTATACCTTCCAGTTGAAAGAACAGCATCATGTTGAAATAATATATCTCCACAAACGGGGCAATGTATTTCATTTTTTTCTATTTTTTGAATTGATTTTGCTTCAAATACTTTTCCTGCATATCTTTTTTCGAGATAGCTTATTTGTTCAGCAATAGTGTTGTTACGTTTGGAAATTTTATTATCAGTTAATCCATCATAGCCTGTTTTCCCAACAGGAATATACTCTTTCGTTTTAACTATAGTTTCATGGACTTTAGTTTCAACATTTTCAGTGATATCAGAATTACCTCTAGGCTTAATCGGATTTATGGTATCAACAGAATTACCTTGAGGCTTAATTGTGTTGACAGTACCAACAGAATTACTTTTAGGTTTAACTATAGTACTATTATTTTCTCTTTTTTGTGGTTCGCTAGCTTTATCAGTATTACCATTATCAGAAAATAATTTCCACAAACCATAAGCTACTATAACAATAATAAGAAATTCAAACATAATATATCACCTATCCTTACAACACCTTCATACACATAATACCCTTTTCGTTACGCACCAGGAAAAAGCTTATTTCATCTCCCTTATGCAGACCGGAAACCTTTTGAGGCTCGGAAAGCAGTGTGCCTATGATATTTACCTCGCGTACCTCTTTAAGCAGTACATGAGCTGCTTCGGCCTCATCACCGCGCACCAGATAAACCGTAACGGTATCCGGGTGCGTTGCAAGTCTTGCAGGATCTAACGAAGTAAGCTTGCGCATGGCTTCTGTTGCTTCGTCTGCCTTATAAGCCTTTTGCACCATTGTCACCTTGCTTTGGAACTCGCTCAGGCGAGGCATTTCGCTCGGCAGCACAGTTGCCTGCGCTTCAAGCAGCTCAGCTAAGCGTATCTTCGCTAATTGCTCATCATTACCATGCAACAGCTTCAGCGTCTTTTTAGCTGTATCATATACGGCACAGCATAATATTTCAAAGCTGATGCCTGCCTGTTCATCTATATAACCATAGCAAAGCACACCGGTAGCATCTTCTGTTACCTCAAAAATGCTGCCCAGGTTTTGCGCCACGCCGGCAACGTCTATGTAAAGGTATTTATCCACAATGTCGCGGAAATTCATTTCTTTAAGAAGCATATTATCACCTCATAGGATTGGAGTAAGTTGTAATTATAATAAAGGCACTTCATTTTACGCTGTTGTAAAAGGGCTGCTTATAATCAATCATACATGCAAATTCCGTAATTTGCAATAAAGCAATGAGCATTTTTGAGTGTGTTAGGTTTGGCGGAATCAAAAGCGCAGAAAATAAAAATGTCCCACCCGTCAGACGAGTGGGACGAAAGTTCATTATAAAGCTATCTTAGTGATGGAACAGACGCAGGCCGGTGAATGCCATTGCAATACCGTACTTGTCGCAGGTCTCAATAACATTATCATCACGGATAGAGCCGCCAGCCTGTGCAATATATTGAACGCCGCTGCGATGCGCACGCTCAATGTTATCGCCGAATGGGAAGAATGCGTCACTGCCAAGAGCAACATCCTTCAGCTGTGCAACCCAAGCCTTTTTCTCTTCGCGAGTCAGCGGCTCAGGTTTTTCAGTGAAGAAGTTTTCCCATACGCCGTCAGCCAATACGTCTTCATAATCATCGGAAATGTAAACGTCGATGGTGTTGTCGCGGTCGGGACGACGGATGCCGTCCTTAAACGGCAGAGCCAATACCTTCGGATTCTGGCGCAGCCACCAGATATCAGCCTTGCCGCCTGCCAGACGAGTGCAGTGTACACGGGATTGCTGGCCGGCGCCGATGCCGATAGCCTGACCGTCTTTTACGTAGCAAACGGAGTTGGACTGAGTATATTTCAAAACAATTAAGGAAATCAGCAGGTCGCGCGCTGCGCCTTCCGGAATTTCTTTATTCACGGTCGGACGGTTTTGCAGCAGGTCAGCGGTAATTTTAGCTTCGTTGCGCTCCTGCTCGAAGGTAATACCGAATACCTGCTTGTGCTCCAGCAGCTCCGGTTTGTAGTTTTCATCAATCTTAATGATGTTGTAGGTGCCTTTGCGTTTGCCCTTCAGAACGGTAAGAGCCTCTTCGGTATAACCGGGTGCGATAACGCCGTCGGAAACCTCGCGTGCCAGCATTTTGGCAGTCTGCACGTCGCAAACATCGGACAAAGCAACAAAGTCGCCATAAGAGCTCATGCGGTCAGCGCCACGAGCACGTGCATAAGCATTTGCCAGCGGAGAAAGCTCCAGGTCGTCTACATAATAAATTTTCTTCAGAGTATCGCTCAGCGGCAGGCCTACTGCAGCACCTGCAGGGCTTACGTGCTTAAAGGATGCTGCTGCCGGCAGACCGGTTGCTTCCTTCAGTTCTTTTACCAGCTGCCAGCTGTTGAAAGCATCAAGGAAATTGATATAACCAGGACGGCCGTTCAGTACCTCAATCGGCAGCTCGCTGCCATTGTTCATGTAAATACGTGCGCTGCCCTGATTAGGATTGCAGCCATATTTTAATGCTAATTCTTTCACTATAACTCCTCCTCTTTTGTATAGTGCCAGTCACTTAGACAAACAAAAAAACCGACACACTGGCACAAGAAAAAATCTTTGCCCAGACGGTCGGCGTGCTACCGGTCATACTCCCCTGTGGTAACCCACTTCCGTCAGTTATATGACCTAATACTAAAATTATAAGATGCCTCGTTGTTTTTGTCAATAGCGGGCGATTGTGGTAGAATAAGTATATGATGAATTAGAGTATTGCCCCCTTTAGTCTCGCTATCGCTCGACAGTTCCCCCAAGGGGGAACCAAGTATTCTTGTCTATACATATACCGAAAAGGCACGGCAAGCTCTTTTCAAAGGAGGAATTAATATGACTCTCTGTTATGTATGTCCGCATCGCTGCGGTGTAGACCGCCCGGCAAATATGTCTGATACTACAGGCTGCTTCGGCAGCTGCGGCGTAGGCCTCGCTCCGATTGTTGCCCGCGCCGGCCTGCATATGTGGGAAGAGCCCGTCATCAGCGGCACTAGAGGCAGCGGTACTGTTTTCTTTTCCGGCTGTAACCTGCACTGTGTTTTCTGCCAGAACTATGACATCAGCTGCAAAGGCTTCGGCAAGGAAATTACTATTGAACGTCTGAAGGAAATCTATCACGAGCTTATCGCCCAAGGTGCGCACAATATCAATCTGGTTACACCCACCCATTTTACCGAAGCAGTGCTGCAAAGTCTGGACGAGCCGCTGCCGGTGCCTGTTGTTTATAACACCAGCGGCTTTGAAACGCAGGATACACTGCGCCGCCTTAAAGGCAAGGTGCAGATTTACCTGCCGGATTTAAAATACAGCGACGATATGGCTGCTATCAAATATAGCAACGCTCCTTATTACTTCCGCATTGCTACCGAAGCTATTAAGGAAATGTATAATCAGGTCGGTGACTACCATATTGATGATAACGGTATTATGACTAAAGGCGTCATTATCCGTCATCTGATTATGCCCGGCATGCCGGACAACACCAAGAGAATTATCGACTGGGTTGCTGCTAACTTCAAGCCAGGGCAGGTAATGTTCAGCCTGATGCACCAATATGTTCCCTGCGGCCGCGCCAACGAATATCCTGAAATCAACCGCAAGGTTACGGATGAGGAATACAAGGAGCTGGAAAGCTATCTGCTGCAAAGCACTATCGAAGACGGCTTTGTGCAGGAGGGTGATGCAGCCTGCAAGGACTTTATCCCCTGCTTTGACGGCACAGGAGTATAAAAATATATTTGCTTTAAATTTCATAAAATGATATAATTTTCGCATAGAGATAGCCGACGTCGGTTTCCTGCTGGAAAGTGGGGTGATGCTATGACTGTTTTCGAAGCACTTCAGCTTATGATATGCTTTGCAACTCTCGTAGTTTTGATTTTATCACATCGCTCTAAATAAAGGCATGAAAAAAACCGCCTAACGGTTAGGCGGCTTCCTTCAAACTACAAATTTGCGAGGAAAGCCGACCTACCACAATCGGCTATCTCTATAATTATTATAGCAGTTTTTGCGCTATTGTCAATTTGCCTCCCGACGCAAAACCTCCGCCAGCACCTCAATGCCGCGACAGATATCCTCAGTTGAAGCATACTCTGCCGGATTATGGCTGATGCCTGCGCGACAGGGAATAAAAAGCATTGTCGTGGGGCAGATTTTCGTCATATGCATAGCATCATGACCGGCGCCACTATTCATATGCAAGAAGCTGAAGCCCTTTTCTGTGCATATCGCTTCGCTCTGCGCGGCCAAGGCCTTATCCAAAGCAACAGGGCTGTCTGCTGTCAGCATTTCAATCTGCACGCCGACGCCGTCGCAGACAGCAACGTTTTCGGCCTGCTCGCGAATGCTTTGCAGTACGCGCTCAATGCTGGCTTTATCAACGCCACGCACATCAACCCACAGCGTAACTGCTCCCGGCACAACGTTAATCGAACCGGGCTCTACGTCAACCACGCCAACGGTACCGACACTGCCGTTGGCTTTTTCTGTTTCCGCAGCCTCGTTCACCACCAAAATAAGCTTAGCAGCGCTGACGAGCGCATCACGGCGCATGCCCATCGGCGTTGCACCGCTGTGGTCTGCCACGCCTTTAATATGAATCTTAAAGCGTGTCGGTGCCGCAATATTATGCACAATACCAAGCTGATGCTGCGTCTGCTCCAGCACCTTGCCCTGCTCGATATGCAGCTCCGCAAAGCACTTATAGCTGCCGGGAGCAATTACGGCATCACGATAAGCGTCAGGATTGCAGCCCCATTCACGCAAGGCCTCGATAAAGCTGATATCGCCCTTCTTGGCGCCTTTGTTCAGCTGCTCCGGCGCTGCACTGCCTGTCAGCAGCTTACTGCCCATAGTTGCAAAGCCGAAGCGGCTAGATTCCTCAGCACGGAAAATAATCACCTCAATGCTGCGCTTAAGCTCCTCGTCCTGCAGCATGTACAGCGCCTCCAAGGCACCTACAACACCGCACATGCCGTCATAGGCACCACCATGGATAACAGTGTCCAGATGCGAACCACTAGCCACCGGCGGCAGCTGCGTCTGTTTGCCATCGCGACGCAAGAACACATTACCCACAGCATCGGTGCGGATTTGCAAATGCAAATCCTGCACCTGCTCCAACAGCCAGCTCTGAGCCTTTTTATCCAGCGGACTGTAGGCAAGGCGGGTAACGCCCTCTTCACTGTCCGTAAAAGCAGCCAAGCCTTGTAAAAGTTTAGCTACACGTTCATTATTTACCTGTAACATTTTTATTCCCCCTTCATTCGGAAATAGCAACAAAAAATATATAATAAAGATGACAGTTTTATTATACTTGCTTCTTAAGCATCACACAAGAGCGGCACTTCATCTGAAAATCCGAGATTATGGAAAGTTTTTTACACTTTTGCTAAAAACTCCTTGCAATTAATGTGAAATCCACGTAAAATTATCATAGCAAAATTTAAGAAAAGAGGTTATTTATTTTGGAACGCAAAGTTATTCAAGTTGAAGAACGTCCGCCATTACTACTTAATATTCCGTTAAGTATCCAGCATCTGTTCGCCATGTTCGGCTCTACCGTGTTGGTTCCCTTTTTATTCAAGGTCAACCCTACCACCTGCCTGTTCATGAACGGCCTTGGTACCCTGCTCTACATCTTCATCACCAAGGGCAAAATTCCTTCCTATCTCGGCTCCAGCTTTGCCTTTATCTCTCCTGTACTGCTGATTATGTCCACCTCTGCCTATAACCATGCACAGTCCGGCTTTATCGTTTTCGGTCTGCTGTTCATGCTTTTCTCGCTGATTATTCACTGCGTAGGCACCAAATGGATTGATGTCATCTTCCCGCCGGCAGCAATGGGCGCAATCATCGCTGTTATCGGCCTGGAGCTGGCACCTGTTGCAGCTAACATGGCAGGTTTGACCGGCGATAAAATTGACATGGTCAACGTGGCTATTTCTATGTTCACATTGGCGGTCGGCGTTATCGGCTCTGTTGCCTTCCGCGGCTTCATGAGCATCATCCCGATTCTCTTCGGCGTTGTCTGCGGTTATGTTTTTGCAGCTATCATGGGTATCGTCAACTTCCAGCCGGTAATTGACGCTCCCTGGTTTCAGGTACCGCATTTCTACGCTCCGGTTTTCGATATCAACGCTATTATGATTATTGCTCCGGCCGCACTCGTTGTACTGGCTGAGCATATCGGCCATCTCGTAGTAACCGGCAACATTGTTGACCGCAACCTGATTAAGGATCCGGGCCTCTCCCGTTCCCTGTTTGCTGACGGCCTTTCTAATGTTATCAGCGGCTTTGCCGGCGCAACTCCGAACACTACCTACGGTGAAAACATCGGCGTTATGGCAATCACCAAGGTTTACAGCACCTGGGTTATCGGCGGCGCTGCTGTTATGGCAATCATCCTTTCCTTCTGCGGTAAGCTCAGCGAGCTGATTCACAGTATCCCCGTTCCTGTTATGGGCGGCATCTGCATCCTGCTGTTCGGCGTAATCGCTGCCAGCGGCATCCGCGTACTGGTTGAACGTCAGGTAGATTACAGCAAATCCTCCAACCTCGTAATGACCTCTGTTATTATGATTATCGGCCTTTCCGGTGCGAAGCTCTCCTTCGGTGCATTTTCCGTACAGGGCATGGTGCTGGCAACTGTTGTTGCTATTATTATGAGCCTTGCCTTCAAGCTTTTTGAATACCTGCACCTGCTGAACGAATAAGACATATAAAGCACAAAACCGCTGCAGAATTGATATGTACCCAGTTTTCTGGACACCGCTAAAAATTTGAATAATTATATTTACA
>ERZ779866.880-NODE-880-length-32335-cov-3.410254_pt1 | contig 32335 bp, 23 predicted proteins | sample MGYA00511248_ERZ779866 | MGnify/ENA primary metagenome ERZ779866 (study PRJEB29588, sample SAMEA2155758) | human gut metagenome | biome: human gut; feature: human-associated habitat; material: faeces | place: Denmark | collected 2008/2010 ... | reverse complement strand
TGCTGTTGCTGGGTTGTTGGCTGTCGGTGGTGTGGCTCAAGCCAAAGAAATTTTGGTGGATTATGACTACGTCACACAAAATCAAAGAACCACCAAATTCATCTCTGGCAAGGGAAACACGCTAAATATTCAAACGAGCGCCGATGCTCAACAGATGATTGAAGACATCAAAGAAGCGTTAAAGGCTGATTCAACCAGTGGAAAATTGAGTGGAATTCTTGGCGCTATAGGAACAAACAATGAAAACAAAACAGCAGTTTTAACGGGAACTGCTGGTGGTGTAAACATAATGGATGCAGGAACCTCTGCTATTTTTGGAATTGTGAACGAGTACAAGGATTTAATTCCTCAACTTCAAGAACATCCAGAGCTCATCCGTATCTCTCAAGTATTGTTAAAACAGTTTGAGCTAGTGTCCATTGATGAAGAACAAGGAAGTATTAGTACTAACGTCGTTAAGTCAGGTGGTACAAAATTAATAATCGGTGGCAGTGGTTCGGAACCGGTTTTGTTAGCTACCGTTGGAGCTGATCGTGTAGTGAACGCTGGAATTAATTTATTTATTAACGAAGCTAACACAGACACTTACAAGAATTTCTCCACCAGTGTTGTTCGTAATGGTGATACGAATATAGAAGCTTATAGCGGCAACATATTTGGTTTAGTTGGGGGTAGTTCAGCGATCAACGTCAATGGACTTGCTGGCTCAGCAACAGTGTCTTTCATCACAGCACAAGCGCAGATGACGGCGTTATCAACGTCCACTACTTTGAATGGTAATGTTAATGTCTCGTTAGATGGTCACACTAACGCAGCAGGCATCCTTCTGTCTGGTTCTTCGATTGCTTTGGGTGGTACCGCAAACACAACCGTTACTGGTAATAGCACTTTAAATATTTCATCAAACCATCACAAAGATCACAAACTTTCTGGTGTTACTGTCGGTGTGTTCGGTGGCGGGTTGGCCGCTTCAACACTTGATGGAACTTCAACGGCTACAACCGAAGGTACAACGACGATCAATATTACTGATGGAGTTTCTGTAGGCGTTTTCGGTTCCGGTGCCGCTCTCTCAGCTGAACTTGAAGGGCGTGTCTGGGATAAGCTATCAGGCATTGGTGGGGGTACTATCGATATTGACATCATCGGCACTGAAGAAGAAAAGGCGAGTCTGTTAGCAAATGGCGGTTCTGCAACCGTTGAGTCTCGAGGTGATATCACTATCAACGCAGGTGGTAATTCTGTAACAGCCGGTATCGCTGGCGGTGGTCTCGCAGCAACCTCTTCCGGTGGCACAGGAGGAACTTCTGAAGCCTATATCAAGACGGGCGACATCACATTGAATATTGGTGATAAAACGACGCCTGAGTTTAGTGATGACGCTAAAGTACCGTTGCAAAAAACTGCTTTCGCTCTTATGGGAGAAATGCGTTCGACAATCTCTAAATTAGCCAATGGTTTTAGCCTTGAATCTCTTGGTTCAATCTTTGATTTAGTTGACCCTGTTTCAGACGCTGTCAATGAAGCTCAAGCCAATTATCAAGGAGCTCATGTTGGCAATGTAGGCGGTAGTATCGTCATCGCTCGCATGCCGAGTGGCGCTGAAGGAACAAAGGCCATTGCAGAAGCTAAATCGGAAGATATCACCGTTAATTTGAATGCTGGCTACTCTGTGGCAACACTGGGTGGTGGTATGACAATCGCCACGGGTTTAGGCGTTGCGGAAGGAACTCACGCAACATCGGATGTTACTTCGACAACGATCAACATTAATGGCGGTGATCATGTTCTGGTCATGGCTGGCGGTGCAGCTTATGCGACAGGCAAGTTAGGGCAAGAATCGAAAGTTATCTCACGTTCTGATGTTGAACAGTCTGTAATGAATATCGCCGGTGGCACCACGGATGGCGTCTTCGGTGGAGGCTTAGCCATCGATGACACCGGAGCGGCTAGCGTTAATGCCTCTGCTACAACCAAGACCGTGCAAATCACTGTTTCTGGAGAGAACACTGTTATCAATAAAGCAGATACCAGCCCGCTGGTTGAGCATGCAACCGGTGTTAGCGAAGGGGCGCCCAGTAATGGAACCTATGTTCATGAGTCTGCAGACTTAATTGGCTTAGAACACGGTCAAGCTGCTATCGTTGGTGGCGGCATTGCTACGGGTGCAGGTGCCACGGTTCATTCCGATACCGTAACGATAAGACTTGGGGACGGTCAAGTCAACGGGAACGTGTACGGTGGCGGCGCTGCGACACTAGGCGGTCAATCAACGGTTGGCACAGCAGTGATCGCGCTCAATGGAACTACCGTTGATGGTGATATTTATGGCGGTGGTTTAGTCGGTAGCGAACGTAACAATAATTTCGACAACGCTGAACAATACTCACAGGCATCAACAAGCGTTGGTGATGTGACAATCGAGCTCAATGCCGGTAGCGTTAACAACGTCTATGTTGGTGGCTACACATTTGAGGGTAGCGAAGGAGTTGCCAACAATGTCGATACAGCGACGGTTCGCTTAGGCGCCGAGGGCGTGTTCAAGGGAGAAGTCATTGACGGCAGCGATGCAGCCTCATCTCGCCTTGAAATTATCCCGACGAGTTATGCATTTGACGATGGACAATCTGTTGTTGGTTTTGATTCGATCGCATCCAATGGCAAGGTCACCGGTCTGAATTATTCATTCGATAACAAAGATGCCACGATGGTAACTGGGGTTGTTGAATTTGCTTCCATCGCAGACGCTGCTGCTAAAAACCTAATCATCGGCTCCGAAGACGCTCAGGGTGTCGTTTCTGCTAAATCTTCAGATTTACTGGGCGCAACGGTGAATGTTGACCAAGGTCTCTTAGCCTTTAACGCTGATACTCAAACCGCTTTAGATGCATTAAGTACTTCGACCCGCACGCCGCAACCGACAAGCAATGTCTTTATGACCGGCACTGTCGATCTCACGGAAACGCTCGTGACGGTTGGGGATAGCACTGAACCGGCTGACGCGGTCGCAGGTCTTTATGTTGGCGAAAACGGTATGGTGATCGCTGATGCCGCCGCTAAGACTGAAGTTAAGGGCGAGGCCGATGTTAACCAAGGTTCAATCCACTTTGTGGGTGTAGACGCTGATGGGGCTCAAGTGACGATTGCGGCTCAAGACGACACAGCGACCACAGTTGACAATGTGCTTTACAAAGCAGTGAAGACTGATGCGGTTTACACCTTCGATCGCCGTAATGGCAGCGAACTGGATGAGGTTGGTTTGGGTGACTTTGATGATCCCAACTTCTTGGATGAATTGAAGAATCACCAAGACAACACCGGCGCTCAATACATTCGTGACTTCCTTGATCAAAAGAACACGGCCATCACGAACGAAAACCGTTCTCAACAGTTAAACGCCGCGGTTAACCTCGCTACAGCCGCCGGCGTTCAAACGGCTGCCATCGACAGCGCTTCGTTGGGTATCGACGCGGCGAACAAACGCGCTTCCATCATCAACGACCAACATGAAGGTGGTGTGCTCTTTGCCGAAGCCTCTGGTCGTCGCACAGAAATGGGCGGCTCGGCTGATTTCGGTGCCATCAAGTCTGAATTGGGTGGCGTCGTTGTCGGTGGCGAATACTCCACGGGCGATTGGACATTCGGTGCCTTAGCCAATGTCGGTACAGGCAGCGTGAAAGGTCAAGGCAATAACGCCGGCGTTGACAATGATGTTGACTACTATGGCGCTCAAATTTACACGGGCAAGCGCTTCGGTCAATTCAACGTTGTGGGTCAAGTCGGTTACTTGTCAACGAGTAATGAAATCTCGCATTCGACCGTCGCTTTGAATAAAGCGGACGTCGACGCGGACGTTATCACGGTTGGCGTGCGGGGTGAGATGCGCTTCGACTTAACGGAAAACACCCGTATGGTGCCTTACATCGGTTTGAACTACTTGCGAGTCGGCACGGACGGCTACACAACGAGCCAAGGCGTCCAAGTGGGTGACGTGGATCAAAACCTCTTCACCTTGCCGGTCGGTGTGAAGTATGCCGGTGACATGCAAACGAGCTCCGGCTGGATGTGGACGCCATCAGTGGATGTGGCTTACGTTGCCGCCTTCGGTGATCGTGACGTTGACGCCACGACGCACGTCGGCGCTGTTGCTCAAACCACGATGGATGTCTGGGCTGAAAGCGTGGTCCGCACGACGATCGGCGTTAAAGCTCAGAAGGAAAACTTCGGCTTTGGCGTTGAAGCGGGCGGTGCCTTCGGTTCCGATGACACACAGGGTCTTTTCGGACAAGTGCGTGTTGACTATCGCTTCTAAACAATAAAACTCTAACTCCGACCTTCTGAAAGGAAGGTGGTTTAAAGGGCGGAAGTCGCAAGGTTTCCGCCTCTTTTTTGTTAAGCGAACGAACTCTGAGTGGAGTAGTGTCTTTACCTGAAAAAAGTTGACCCCTTTAAGAGCTAAAGGAGTCAACATTTTTAGGCTAAGACAATTATCAGTTTGTTGTCAACGGCATTAACTTAGCGCCGTTAATGAGCAATTGGTTTTCTTGCAACGCCTTTGTGGTCGCTTCAACAAGACAATAGGTTTTACCAGCAACGCTTGAAGCCATGACCACATTGCCAACCACGGCGTCACCGACTTTGACTTCCGTGTTCGCAATCACTTCGCTATCCGCGTGAAGAACCATGCTTGCCATTCTGCGAGGCGTTTTCCCAATATGCTGAACGCGAGAAATAACTTCTTGACCGGGATAGCATCCCTTGTCAAAGACCAATCCGCCGATCAAGTCTAAATTGATCCATTGAGGAACGAAAGCTTCTTTAGTACTCTCGCAAACCCAAGGAATACCGGCGGCGATATCGCTCGCATACCAGTGTGCGGCGGTCATTGTCCCAGTCATCAAAGACTGGAGTTGATCAGCCGTTCCCACGGCCATGGCCCGTTTAGTGTTCTCAAAGTCTGCGACGCGAGCGACAACCGGCCAGTGTTGCGTATGCGTGTCAAGCGCCGGCAAATCAACAGTGGGGTTGATGAGCCCCATAACTTTCAAATCGGTTGCTTCTTCCAATTGGACGTGACTTCGCAAAATAAACATGGAAAGACGCTTTAAAAAACCGGCTAGCAAGTCTCTTGGCAAAATCAGATAGAAATGCTCTTCGAGTTTGAAAACCCTCATAAGCGCCAAGATGCGGCCTTGTGGCTGACAGTAAGCGGCTAGCCGAAAGGCGTTGCCAAGAACGTTGATGTGATTGGTGAACTGTCCGTGAAGAAAACTTTCCGCATCATCGCCGCTGGCGCGAACGACTGCTAGATCGTCAAGCAATACAGCGCCCTGAGTGGGCATCTCATCAGGGGTTTGCCAATATCCGAAATTGTGAGTTTTCATGATTTCAAGCACAAAAAATTTTAGGTCTTGATATTATGAAGCGTTTGAAAAAATCCTGCTTGTCATCCATGCGCTCGTTCGATTTCCATGACTTTTTAAACAAGTTGTACGCCTACCTGAAAAAGGCAGGCCAAGTTGTGTGCGCATTCGTCGATGAGTTTGCTTCTCGTCTAAATCATTTATGGAGCGATCGAGCTCGTCAACGCACAAAAATCGAAGCGCTTTGGAAAAAAAGTCTCGCTCGAGCTAAGGCCGAGTGGGAAACGACAAAAAACCTTTATCGCGCGAAACACCGTACTGGTCCAAAAGCGCTAACCAGAGACGAAGAAGTCGCCATTTTGCGGCGTGAAGTCAAAAATCACCGCTTTGTGTATCCACTTATCGGTGGTTTTGCGCTTTCTGTTATCGCTTTGGCAGGCTTTGCCTATTACGCCAATCAGCTTCATGTTCATAATCCCGATGGACGGGAAATCATGATCAATGTGCAACCGGGCACTCCAGCCGGCCGGATTCCGTCGTTACTGAAAGCGCAAGGGGTTGAGGTCAATTCGCTTTTTTTCCGTTTATCGCTGCGCTTAACCGGAGCGGATCGCAATCTGAAAACCGGTTACTACAAGATTGATCCCAATGAAACGGTGCTTCAATTAACCGAGCGTTTAGCGCAGGGCGACGCGGTTTTGTTGTCTTGGCGAATTGCTGATGGCTCAACCTACTGGGAAGTGCTCAAAACTCTGAACGCGACCGACGGTCTGAAGCACGATTCCGCGCAAATGAGCGCTGACGCCATTTTGCTGGCGATAGGGGCGAAAGAAAAGCATTTGGAAGGGCTCTTCGCGCCAGACACCTATCATTTCCACGCTGGTGTTTCCGATTTGGAAATTCTCAAGGCAGCCTATGAGCACCAACAAGCGATTCTCACTTACGAGTGGAGCAATCGTGGCAAAAATTGCGTGGTTAAATCACCTTATGAAGCCTTGATTCTGGCAAGCATTGTTGAGCGAGAAGTCGCTCGCAGCGAGGACCGTTTCATTGTCGCCGGGATTTTTTCCAATCGGCTGCGTATTAAAATGCCACTGCAAACCGATCCCTCGGTGATATACGGTGAAGGGGAAAATTTTGAGGGACGCTTGCGCCGAAAGCATCTCGACCGCAACACGCCCTACAACACGTACCGTTTCGTGGGATTGCCTCCAACGCCGATCGGCAATCCGACGCAAGAGAGCATCCACGCGGTGATGCACCCGGCAAAAACTGACTATCTCTATTTTATCAATAAGGAAAACGGCGACTTGGTTGCCTCTAAAACACTTCAGGAACATAACCGTGCCGTCAACCGTTATATCCGCAACTCAGGAAAATAGTTATGGCGAAAGGACGTTTTATTACTTTTGAAGGCATTGACGGCGCGGGTAAAAGCACGCAAGTTGAGGTGATTCATCAGACGATTGTCGCTCGTGGCATTGAAGTGGTCAGAACCCGCGAGCCGGGCGGCACGCCATTGTCGGAAAAAATCCGTAAATTGCTTTTGACGCAATCCATGGAACCGTCAACGGAGACGCTCTTGTTTTTTGCTTCACGCGCGGAGCATATTGCCAAGGTGATCAAACCTTCGGTTGAGCGGGGAGCTTGGGTTTTGAGCGATCGATTCACAGACGCGACCTATGCCTACCAGGTCGGGGGACGGGGTTTCCCGGCATCAAAAGTGGAAGCGCTTGAGGCTTGGACACAAGAAGGCTTCGGTCCGGATTTGACCGTTTTATTTGACATTGATCCGGAAGTGGCTGCTCGGCGCGTTGCGAAAGCTCGAAATCTCGACCGTTTTGAAAAGGAAAGTTTGGACTTCTTTACTCGTGTTCGTAACGCTTACCTTGAACGCGCGCGACAGAATCCTGATCGTTTCCTTATCATTGACAGCATGCGGGATAAAGAAACCGTTTCTGACGAACTTCGCAGGATTTTTTCAACATGGGATTAGCGATTTACCCCTGGCAATCGGAGTTGGCCTCGCAGCTTGTCGCTGTGCGAGACAGCCTGCCAAATGGACTTCTTGTCTACGGTCCGAAAGGAATTGGCACCATTGACTTGGTGATTGCTTTCGCGAGAAGTTTGTTTTGTGAACATCCCGCTAAGGACGGCACGCCCTGTGGACAGTGCAAGGGTTGCCGGATGGCGGCGGCCAACACGCATCCGGATTTGCGATATGTTTTCAGCGAAGCCGAAGCGATTCCAAGAGACATTCCTTTTGAACCGCCTTCCAACGCGACAAAAGATCGGAAAATTTACCGGGAAATTTTGATTCATCAGCCTCGGGAGTTGACAGACTTTCTTAATTTGTCTTCTCATGTCGAAGGAGGCAAGCGCATTATTGTTGTCTATCCGGCCGACGCCATTCGTCCCGACGCGGCGGCGACGTGTTTAAAAAGTTTGGAAGAACCGCCCGCGCGCACAACCTTCCTATCGGTCGCTGATGACATTGATCGGGTGCTTCCCACCATCCGTTCGCGTTGCCGACTTTTGCGAGCCATGGCGCCAACTCATGAAGTCGCCTTGGACTGGCTTCAGGCGCAAGGCGTCCGGGACGCTGAAGAAGCGTTAGCCCGCGCCGCCGACCGTCCCTGTTTGGTTACCGATGAAATTCGGATTCGTGATAATAAAGAGCTTGACGCAAAGGTAAGGGAGCAATTGCTAACGCTCACCTCGATGCCGATCGAGGTGAGAGACGCGCTTTTAGACACACTCTCGCTCGGTCGTCAGCTTCCCGCCACGAAACTCGCTGTCAAGGACGGGCGAACGGCTCTGCCGGTTTCTGCGGTTTTGCCGGTGCTGGAGCGTTGGGGGTATGACCTTGTCGCTGTCAAATCGGGGCTTGCCCCGCATTACTTTAAAGGCTATGAGGAAACGCTTAAAGCCTTGACGAAAGATGTTCAGGCAGATCGTCTTTTCAAATGGTGCGATTTCTTAAAAACCATCCGTCGCGCCGTCACGCATCCGTTAAACGCTCAACTTGTCATTGAGCAAGCGATTTTGCGTTATCGGAAGGTGATGAATAACGAGTCTTTTGATTGATTTGCAATTAAAACGCTTTCATTTTGCGCATCGCCTTGGCGACTTCACCTTCTTCAGGGGTAAGGTAGCGACTGGTTGTCCCAACCGAGGCGTGCCCCATGGCGTTTTGCACCACGTTGACCGGCATCTGTTTTAAAGCCGTCGTAGCGAAGGTATGCCTTAACCAGTGCGTTGAGCTCGCGCGAAATTTGGCGGCATCCATCGGATGATTTTCTTCGACGTGAAGCGCACATTCTTCTAAAAAATCAAGAAGCGTTCGATAAAGACCTGAGCGGCTAAGAGCCGTTACTCGGGCTTGCCCTTCTTTTAAAACTGTCTTTCGCCCTCGTCCGAGCGAGGCAAGAAGGGGTGTGTCGGCATCACAAAGGCCAATGCCAGGCAAACCCCGAAATTGCAGATAGTGATTGATGAGCGCCATCTGCTCGTCCTGAAGTGGCAAGCGCCTAATCTTATCCCCCTTACCCACGACTTCAATGACAGTGATCGTTTCGTTGTCAATGCGACGCTCCACAATCCAACCGGCTCTCGATTGAAGCATTTCGCTTGCTCGAAGGCCAAGCCCTTTGCCAAGCATCAGGATAACCGCCAAGCGCGCATGGCGCTCGCTATCCTCCTGAGCCTCAAAATACTCGCTGATCATTGACCACTGTTCTTCGGTAAAAGATCGATCCGCGAACTCTTTAGGAGCCCCTTCGCCCTGCAAGAATGGGACCTTGTTGGTGATCTGGTCAAAGGGGTTGTAGATGATGTAGCCAGTCTTCTTCAAAAAGTTGAAAAGCTGCTTGATAACCGTCATTGACAGCTTGCGAGATGGCTGAGAAAGGGGAGCGTTAAAGGGTCGCCAATCCGGATTGTCGCGAGGTAAATTTTTAGGACCGATCCAATCCGACTGAGGACAACGCCAACGTTTTTTCCACTCGGAGTCGTCGAGTCGACCGAGTTGCTCCAACCAGCGTAAATAGCCCGACGCTTCCTCAAGCCCCACCGAACTTAAAGCGATTTCGCGCTCCACCGTGCACCATAATAGAAAGCGTTCCGCTTCTTTTCGATAGACGCCATAAGTGTTTCGATTGTTGGCTCGGGCGGCAAGCCAGGCTTTAAGTGCGCTTAAGTCATCGGTGGCCTCGAGGCTTCGGATATGGTCTGAGGCCCGATTAGTTCCTTCCCGACCGTCAAGTCCTAACCCAAGTTTGATTCGTTCAAGAGGAACAATTTGAGGATTGGGAGGCGGTAGTGGCTTGTCGTCGGCTTTGACCGTTTTTTTCTTTCGGGTTTTCATGAACCCCTTTTCCTGCAACCAGCCCTTTAAAGCGTCGCTCTCGTCAGGGGATAAATTCAATTCGACAAGACGATTCTCCGCGGCGGCGCGCGCCAAGTCACTGACTCGAATGAGTCCAAGGCGAAGCGCTCGGACAGTCAATTCCGGAGTCATCAAGTCCGCAATCAATGTTTTTTTCGTGATTTCGGCAGGTTCAGCGAGAAAAAAAGGCAATGTCATACTAAACAGAACAAAAATAGGGCCATTTTGCTATCTAATGACGTGCAATTTTAGACGAAGTTGCTACCATTGATCCTTGTGATTTTTTTGGAAAGGCTTGCGCCATGCGGCGATTTTTAATTACTGTGGTAGCGGTGATGGTGGTGATGTTTTCCGCCATGGGGGTGGAGTCACTGATCATGGGCGATCATCACTCCATCTTGCGTCAAACGCTATCCAGTCCGGTTAAACGTTTGATTGATTTACCGAGAAGCAACCCCAATCAAGTGGTGGTTGGAATTGACGATCAGGCCGATCCGTATCTGTTGCGCGAACATGTCTCCAAAACATTGGACGCCATTGACAAAAAGGCTCGCGAAGCCAATCGATTTCTTGTGATTAAAATTTTGGATCGTGAATCCATCGCAACGAGCCTCAGGGAACATCAAATTGATTTTTTAATCAGTGACTCTGATTTTTTCGCTGAGTTAGCTTTTAGTGATCAAATCAAACCGATCGCCATGCTTTGGCGTCCACAAGCCCGATCGCCGTCGCACTCAAGCGCAAGCACAATTGTCGTGCGAAAAACCGATACATCGATTTACACGTTGGCCGATTTAGTCGAGGGACGTTTCAAGGTGATCGCCACCTCGCCCTACTCCTTTGCCGGTTATCAATTGGCCCGTGATCCGTTTGTGAAAATGAATTATGCGTGGCAGCAGGCCTTCAAGAATTTGAGTTTTACGGCCGAAGGCGATCCTTTGGATGTTTTGCATGCTGTGAAGTACGGCACGGCCGATGTGGGGATAGTGCCTGCCTGCTATCTGGAATCGGCTATGAGCCGAAACTTGGCGCATTTAAGTGACTACCGAATCATCAATCCTCAGCCCACCGCTGACTTGGCCTGTCAACATTCCACGGACACTTTTCCGGGAATCATGGTTTCTTATCGCAACGGCGTGGACTCCAATGACATTTTGGACATGACCAACACGCTTCTTGGAATGAAGCTCGACGGGGGAAGCACTTGGAGTCTGCCAGAAAATACGCGAGAGCTTTATGACGTGTTGTATCGTCTTCGTTTGGGGCCTTATAACAACATCACCTACTCAACGATCTACCGTATATTGAGCGAAAATCGGATGATTTTCATCGCGGCGATCTTCCTTTTGGTCGCGGGCTTTTTCTATAACCTCATCATTTCCGTTGAAGTGGCTTCTCGCACCAAAGCGTTGAAGCGGGCGCTTGCAGAAACCGAACGGATTTCCAAGCAGCAAGAGCAATCGAATGAATACATTTCCCGTTTGGAGCGAACCGGCATTGTCGGCCAGATGTCAAGCATGATCGCGCACGAGTTAAAGCAACCCCTTGCCACGGTCGCGAACTACTCCCGCGGGCTTTTGCGTCGCATCGATAAAGGAACCGCCGATAAAGAGACCATCGTCAAAATCCTGAAGGAAATAGAATATCACACCAATCGGGCAAGCGAAATTGTCGATCACGTCCGAAGCTACGCCAAAGCGCATGATATCAAGCGGGAAAAGCATGACCTTCGTGTCATTGCTGAAAACACCATCGCCACGTTTGAGAAGTCCGGTCGGACGCAAGTGCCGGTGCGACTGGAGGGGGTGAGATCTGCCTGGGTCGAGGCCGATGACTGGGAAGTGGAACTCGCGCTTTTAAATCTTTTGAAAAACTCCGCCGACGCTTTCGCCGAAGTTCATCCAGTCCGTTTCGGCGAGGGTGGTCAATGTATCCGCATTCGTATTGAGGATCATGAGGACACATGGTGGATTCGAGTGATAGATAATGCCAAATCCGTCACAAAAGAATTCACTGACCAATTCTTTCACAAGCTCGAAACCACAAAGGCTCAGGGCTTGGGTCTGGGATTGTCTATTGTCAGTTCCCTCGCTGAGCGTCACGCTGGGCGCGTTTGGGCTGAACCGAATGAGGTGAGGGGAGTGATCGTCACAATGGAATTGCCGAAATACCACGATCCGGATGAGACTGAGGAAAGTCAGAACTCAACGAATTGACAGTTGGTAGCCCGAAAATTCGTAATCAACTCTGTGGAATCGGACCCCCACAGAGTTATTGCGCCGGCTCGTTCAGCCGTTCTTTTGAATTTCCTCGTTCCAATTGAAATCGACCGGGTACTCATCATGAATCAAAACGCAGTGAACATCATGGCTTTTAGCGCTCGCCAATACGTTCGCATTGTCTTCTAAAACGCTTTCCAACGTGCAATCATCATCGTTTAGACGCTTTTCAATTACACGAGCATATCGTTTGATGTCTTCAAAATGAGCTCTTATATAGTCCTTACTCATGGCTAGGCAGACTAATCGGATATGTTTGAGATAATCTTCAGAGAAGTCTTTCTTGCAATCAAGCGGAATATAGCAACCTTCAATAATTAAATTTTGTTCATTTTCAATAGCCGTCTTTATCATCTCACGCGCAATCGGCCAGAGGTATGCGGTCAATTCCGCGTCGCTGCTAAAGAGGGTGAGCTGCGTATGGCCACTTCGTATCAGTCCCATTTTCAAATGATCAAGCGACAGGTAAGGGTAGTTGTACGTTTCAAGAAATTTTTGAGCCAGTGCAGTTTTACCTGTGTGAGACGCGCCGGTTATCAGGATGATCATCCGCTTCCCCTTTGGTTACCTTCAACCCAAATCAAGTGGGTAAAACGATAAATAAAGCAAATTAAAGTATCACTTTAACTATTGAAACGTAATGTCGTATTGTTCAGGACCATAGCAGTTTTCTACTTCAAGTATGATTGGACATTGGATAAATTCTTGTGTCAGATCAAGGGCTTGAGCCTCATCTTCAAGGAATAGATCAATAACGTTTTGGCTTGCGTTGATGCAAAATTCGCGGGCTTCGGGGTACTGGCGCCACTCACGCAGCAGCTCGCGCAAAATTTCATAACACACCGTTCGGGCGGTCTTGATTTCACCACGTCCGCCGCAAAGTGGGCAAGGCTCACAGAGAATGTGCGATAAAGAGTCCCTCGTTCTTTTGCGAGTCATTTCCACCAATCCAAGTTCGGTGAAATTGCTGATGGTCGTGTGAACTCGATCACTTTGAACGGCTTTTTGCAATTCTGCCAAGACAGCCGCACGGTGAGAGTCTTTATCCATATCGATGAAGTCGATGATGATAATGCCACCCAAATTGCGAAGCCGAAGCTGACGTGCGATCGTGCGAGCCGCTTCTAAGTTGGTTTTGAAGACCGTGTCACCAAAATCGCGTTTGCCGACGAAACCACCCGTGTTGACATCAATCGTGCACATCGCCTCATTCTGGTCAAAAACCAGGTATCCGCCTGACTTCAAATCAACACGGCGAGCCAACGCTTGTTCGATCTCCGCATCAATCCCGTATTGTTCAAACAAGGGAATGTCCCCGGTGTATTTGAAAAGCTTGTCTTGGGCGGCGGGAACAAACGCCATCGCGAAATCATGCAATGACTCAATATTTTCATCCCAAGCGTCAATTAGGACTCTTTCCGTGCTTTCATTGACCATGTCGCGCAGGGCGCGCTCTTCCAGATAGAGATCCTGGTAAAGCAGCGCAGGAGCCGCTAGCGTTTTAGACCGAGACTCGATTTGCGCCCACAACAATGAAAGGTATTTCATGTCAGCGGTAAAGTCGCTTTCGGTCGCGCCTTCAGCGCACGTGCGAACGATATAGCCGCCTTTTTCGCTTGCGGGTTTCACTGAGGTGATCAGAGCCTTCAAGCGGTCGCGTTCGGCTTCATCCTCGATGCGTTGGGAAACGCCGATGTGCGGCTCTTTGGGCAAATAAACCAATTTGTGACCTGCTAGCGAAATCGTGGTGGTCAGTCTTGCGCCTTTCGTCCCAATCGGGTCCTTGGAAACCTGGACCATAATCGCATCGCCCTCATGAAGGATGTATTCGATCGGTTTATATGAGCCATCGTCCTGTCGAGCGGTGAATATGTCATGAATGTGTAAAAAAGCCGTTCGCTCCAGACCGATGTCTACAAAGGCCGACTGCATGCCGGGTAGGACCCGAGCGACTTTGCCCTTATAAACATTGCCCACTAATCCTCGTTGCGCTCGTCGCTCAATGTGAAGATCTTCCAGAACTCCATTGACCATCAAGGCGACTCGCGTTTCCTGCGCTGAGCAGTGAATTAATAACTCTTCTCGAAGCATTCTTCTCAATCCAAAATTGTCTGAGACGAATTGTAGCTGAGGAATGGGATAGTCACTTTTTTAGCTTAAAAAACACCATAAAAAAAACGCTCAATTGCGACCTATTTGGTAAAATTCAGCCGTTTTTTAAATTCTTTTTCCGGACTGAATTATGAGTGAATTGCTGACATCGGCAATGACGGCTCAACAAGCGAGCCAAAGCCTTGGGGTTTACTTCTGTGCCGCCGACGGCGAAGACGAAATCCTGCCGAATTACACGGTGGACCTGACAGACGATCATGCCACAGCCTTTTTGCGTCGGTTGCTGACAACCGATGTCAAGGAATTGCCCACCGGCGGCGTGATTCAATCATTTGTCTTAAACGCCTTGGGATTGGTGACGGACTTTGTGACCGTGGCCCATGTTCAAGAAAAACACTACCGGATAATCTTTCAGTCCATCGATACCTTGGCATGGATGCATCAAGTCGCAAAGGCCTTTGATGTTGACTTGATAGAGCCTAAAGTGCATAGCGCGGTGATTTTCGGCACAAAACGGCAAGAACTTTTTTCAGTGCTTCCAAACCGCTGCGCTGAAGTGGAGCATGATGGTGAAAAATTATTGGTGATCGCGCTCCCGAATCGGTTGATTGTTCAGGGCGCCGCCTCGGCCATTGACGCGCTCAAATCCGATAAAACCTTGTCACTGGATGCGATGGCGGTCAACTCGCTTTTGATTTTAGCCAATGAGCCTCATGCCTTGGACTGGATGTCGGGTGATGTGACGCCAACCGCTATTGGTGGCGCGCAATATCTTAATTTCAACGACCCGGCTCGAATGTTTATCGGTCGCGCTTTGACAGAAGCGCGCTACCGTGCGGAAACACCGAAAAAGGCGGTTGTCCTTCAATCGCATGATGATCAGCCCGAGGCCTGGTTTGACGATCCGAAAACGGTCACCATTGCCGCGCCTGACGGCACGCCGCTTTATAAAACAACGCGTGTCGGCATGTTAGGCAATGCGCTTATTGCTCGGGCAGCGCTTGATCAATCGTTTGATAGCGGAAAATGCCTTTGGATCTACGCGGATAACGATGATAACGTGGCCTTCCGCGTGGATTGCCTTTCAAACTAGGAGTGAGTCGTGAGTGTGAGTGTTTTTGATATCTTTCGCGTGGGGATCGGACCGTCATCGTCTCACACGGTCGGTCCCATGCGCGCTGCCTATCGGTTCAGCAAAGAACTTTGTGAAAAAGGGCTGGACCGACAAACCGCTCGGTTATGGGTTGATTTAATGGGAAGCCTGGGCGCCACCGGCATCGGTCACGGCACTGACACGGCTTTTCAGATCGGATTGACTGGCGTGCTGCCTGCCACCATTAATTTGGATGAGGCGCCGAAAGTCCTCGAAGATATCAAAACGCGTCATAAACTGCGCTTGCCCAGCGGACGAGAAATTGATTTCGATCCAGCGCGCGACGTTATTTTATCGCCCGAAAAAATCGCGATTTATCACACCAACGCTATCCATGTCATCGCTCAAGATGAAAATGGCGAAATTCTCTTGGCCCGACGGTACTATTCGACCGGTGGCGGCTTCATTGTTGAATCCGATCCTGATAACTTTGACAAGGTCACCGAAGACAAAGAAACTTTGCACAAAACGCCTCAGCCGTATCCGGTTAACAGCGCGGCAGACCTCTTGCGCTGGTGCCATGAAACCGGTCTGAGCATTCCTGAAGTTGTGCGTGCAAACGAACGCGCTTGGAAAACCGATGAGCAAATTGACCGAGAGTTAGATTACATCTGGCAGATGATGAAGGACTGTGTCTCGCGTGGACTCAAAGCGGAAGGGGTGATGCCCGGGCCGCTCAAAGTCAAACGCCGCGCCAAACAGATGTATGAGCATTTGGACTTTTCGCATCGCACTTTGAATGACCCATTGGCTGTATTGGATTGGGTCAACGCCTTCGCTTTTGCCGCCAGTGAGCAAAATGCCTGCGGCGGTCAGGTGGTGACCGCTCCAACAAACGGCGCTGCGGGCGTCATTCCCGCTGTCTTGCACTATTACATGAAGTTTATTGACAATGCCGACATTCATGGCGTTCGAGACTTTTTGTTGACGGCTGGCCAGATTGGCGCGCTTTATAAGGAAAACGCCTCTATTTCAGGTGCCGAAGTCGGCTGCCAGGGAGAAGTCGGGGTTGCTTGCTCAATGGCTTCAGGCGCTCTTGCGCAAATTCTGGGCGCCACTCCTGAACAGGTCGAGAACGCCGCTGAAATTGGAATGGAACATCACCTAGGCATGACGTGCGACCCAGTGGCCGGTCAAGTCCAGATTCCCTGCATTGAACGCAACGCAGTCGCAGCGGTGAAAGCCATTAATTCGGCTCGTCTGGCGTTGATGGGAGACGGCCATCACTACGTGTCCTTGGATCAAGTGATTGTCACTATGTACAAAACCGGTCTCGATTTGCAATCCAAATATAAGGAAACCAGTCAAGGCGGATTAGCGGTCAGCGTTGTTGAATGTTAGAACGGTTTTAATTGGTTTTTAGGCCGACACTATCATCGGTCTTCTGAACCCAACGAAAAAGGGGCAGCCGAACAAATTCGACTGCCCCAAATGCTAACTAATCAACTTACTTAGCGCTCATTTCGACGGTCACGACATCTCCATCGACAGTGACTTTCGCATCTGCGAATTGTTTCGTGTCGTAGGCAACCTTTAACTGTTCGAGACCGCTCGCCTTATCAACGGAGAAGCTCACCTTGGAGGCTTTGACACCCGTGACATCGAGCGTTGCGGGGCCTTCGACCGTTAGAGCCTTCATGGAAACGCCGTCATCGGCCAGAGCCAACACCGCGCCGGTCTTTAGCACCACTTGAGCGTCATCACGAACCTTGTCAGTACCTACAGACGCCGTCGTGACCGGCTTATCGGCACCGGCCTTCGTCACGTCAAATTGCTTGTGCAATTGAAGCGTCGCGCCTTGATTGACGACAACAGGCGCCGTGCCAAACGACTCGGTCAAACCGGCCAAAGTGCCGCCGACCACTTCCGTGCCGCCTGTGTAGGTGTTCACAGCGGTCATCGTCAAATCACCATCGCCGCGCTTGACCAACTTGCCAACCCAACCCTGGGCTTCGCGTTCTTGCATCGACGCCAAGCGTTTTTCTTTGTACTCAAGCTCCCAACCTTCCTGATCGGTGAGCTTGTCTTTCGCTTTGAGTTCGCCGATTCGCTTGGTCAAAGCTTTCATTTGCTTGCGATCTTCCTTGCCGCGAGCCTGAATGGCTTCATCGGAAATGGCGTTATGCCAAGTATCGTCACCTTTGACAGACACATCAAACGTGCCAACGAACTGACCGGGACCGTAAACGGCTTTGCCTAAATCGATCACGCCCCAGCCGTAATCTTCATCGGGCACCTTCGGATCAAGCTTGTCGCCGTCACTGCCGCGAAGGGCCTTGCCGGCGCCGTTATCCGTGCGATTGGCCGTCGTGAAGAGAACGTCGCGGATTTGCGTGGGCGTCATGTAAGCGTAGCGTTGCATCAAGACAGCCATGGAGCCTGCGATGTGCGGCGCGGCATTTGACGTGCCACCGGCCTGACGGTTGCCAATCTTTCCGGTGACCGGGTCAACGGAAGCGTTCCAGGCGTCAGTCGGGGAGGTAACGGTCCACCACTTGGCGATACCGGCATGGTTGTGACCACCGGAACCCCAGGAATCATCATCCTTCGTGTTCACATCACCGTAAATGATGTAGGAGCCGTCTTCAGCGTTGCGTTGAACGGAGCCTGCGGCAATCCAGAATTTTTCAGCTTCCGGATTGTAGAACGGGTAGGCCGCGCGATAGTACGGGTTTTGGAAGCGACGGTTGCCGTTGGTGAAGATTTGGATGATGTTGTATTTTTCAGCGACTTCATAGGCGGCGTCCATGAAGTTCTTGCCGCCATTTTTCTTGGCGTCAGCCTTGAAGAGATAGTATTCGGAGACGGAGTTCGTGGTCGGGAAATCTTTGCGTTGCTTGTTATCGGCAACTTCTTCGCCTTGCGTGCCGATTTGACCGACATCATAGTGGTGCGCGGTATCCAAAATACGAACGTTCGTGCCCCAGGAGTTATTGATCAACTTGGCGCCTGTTTTAGCAGTGGCTTCCCAAACCGCCTTGAAGTAGCCATAGTCCTGGAAGGGCCCGTAGTTCATATTGTCATTGCCGCCGGTGTTGCCAACAGCCACTTTAGCCGCCCAAGCCACGCCGTGCGCTTCATAGCCATTGCGGTTACCCGCGGCGACGCCCGTCACGTGAGTGCCGTGAGCGTCATTGTGCCCCATGATGAAGTTGCCGCTCACTTTGAATTTTTCACCCTTTTCATAAGAGCCGAAACGATTGTCGGCTTGACCGGTTTGTCCGAGGTAGGCAAACGGGTAGCGGGTGCCGTCCTTGCTGTAGACGCCCGAAGCGGTCACCGGAAAGATTCGACCGCCCTTTAAGTCCGGATGAGTCAATAGCGCTCCGGAATCAACAACGCCAATCAAAACGCCCTTGCCGTTGAATCCTTCCGCATAGGCGGTGGAGGCGTTGATATAAGCTAAGCCGTGATCCTTTTGATATTCAGCCGATTCCCAGGAAGCCGTGCTGCCTAATTCGCCTTTTTCCACATAGGCGGCAGTTGCAACTCCTGAAAAAAGAGCCGCTGCGACAATGGTTAGTGCAACGGCTGATTTAGTGGGTTTCGCATGCGTCTTTTGCGCTTCATTGGTCACAATATAAGCGCGACGGGCTTCATTCCAGATAGTCTTAAAGGCGCGATTCATAGTCATGTAGCGCCGTTTTCGTAACGACGCCATCTCCTTTCAGTGGATAAATTAAAAGATGAGTTTCTGAAACATCAACTCAAAACATTCAGCAGACAGCGACAAACCGCCTACCAAATCTAGGTTATTCTGACTAGTTATCTAGGTATTATCTACTAGGGCAACTACTAAGTCATGTTACAAAGCTTGTCCAGAAAAGAAATGGATAATGACTGACGGCGAGAAAAAGACGACACAACCCAATGGTTAATCAGGTTGAATAAAAAAGGTGAAACAGCGCTTCGATGATCAATCTGAAACGAAAACAGAGACAACGGCCTTGACTCATTCAAAATGGCTCAACGCTAACGACCATTTATCCGATGAATGAAGGCGCGTCTCCCAATTCAATCAATGCTTGCGTTCGTAACGACGGAAACTGTAGCTAAAGGGATGGCTGTCAGTCGCTGGGAAAGTCTGTTCGTCAGCTAAAAACCATTCATCATCGCTCAAGGGCTTAAAGAACGCGTCCCCGTCAAAATCAGCGTTTAAAACTGTCACATGAGCGACTTGAACTCGATTCAATGTCTGAGCATACAAATCGGCACCCCCCATGATAAAAGCAATCGGAGCTTCGCCGACCGCCGTAACAGCATCGTCAATGGAGTGCACAACCACTGCGCCTTCGGCGACATAATCAGGCTTTCGTGTCACCACGATATTTTTCCGCCCGGGCAAGGGTTTGCCTAACGTCTCCCAAGTCTTTCGCCCCATGATGACGGGCTTGCCCAAAGTTGTTCTCTTAAAATGCTTCCAATCCTCAGGCAAATACCACGGCAACTTTCCTTCTTTACCGATCGCGCCGTTGCGAGCGTGCGCAACAATCAAATGCAATTCAGTCATAATCTTCCCCTCTGAGGACATGAACAATTTAAACGGCCACCGGTGCTTTAATATGCGGGTGTGGATCGTAGCCCACAATTTCAAAATCTTCGTAGCGATAGTCAAAAATAGAGTCAGGTCGGCGCTTGATCACCAACTTCGGATAGGGGCGGGGTTCGCGGGAAAGCTGCAGACGAACTTGGTCAAAATGGTTGTTATAGATATGGCAATCGCCGCCGGTCCAGACGAAGTCCCCAACTTCAAGATCGCATTGTTGAGCCAACATGTGCGTCAAAAGCGAGTAGCTAGCGATGTTGAAAGGCACGCCTAAGAAAATATCGCATGAGCGTTGATAGAGTTGGCAGGACAGTTTGCCGTCGGCCACATAAACCTGAAAGAGCATATGGCAGGGCGGCAACGCCATTTTAGGAAGTTCCGCCACATTCCAAGCCGACACAATCATGCGACGGGAGTCGGGGTTGGTCTTGATCGTGTGAACCAATTCGGCGATCTGGTCAATCGTTTGATTGTCCGCACCGCGCCATTTCCGCCACTGGACACCGTAGACCGGTCCCAAGTCACCGTTTTCATCTGCCCATTCGTCCCAAATCGAAACACCGTTTTCTTTTAAATACCCGATGTTGCTGTCACCGCGTAAAAACCAGAGCAGCTCATGAATAATCGAACGCAAATGCAACTTTTTCGTTGTGACCAGCGGAAAACCGTTTTGCAAGTTAAAGCGCATCTGGTAGCCAAACACGCTCCGGGTGCCGGTACCGGTGCGATCGTTTTTTTGAACGCCGTGAAAAAACACGTGCCTCATGAAGTCTTCATACTGGTGCTCGATTAGCATGGGGATCATCCTGATAAATTAATTCTGCGTTCATTGTACTCGGAGCGAAAGGACTGCGCACAGATTCTCCTCAAGAAATGTCCTTTAGCCTCTTTTTTGTCATGAAACAATTGAGAAAATCCCCCTTTCTTTTAACGCCTTTGAATTCGCGTTTTATATAGAAAAATTTATCCTATAATAGAATTATTTATTGAAATAAACAATTTTTTTTCTATAATGAAACGAGCTTATAACGATTTCCAAAAGGCTATGCATCCGCTTTTATCTCGCTATATCCCGATCGCCGATTTGATCGTAAAAACCTTTGGCGATGATGTGGAGGTTGTCCTTCACGATTTGAGGCATCCGCAAAATTCGGTCGTTTATGTCGCTAACAGCCGCGTAACCGGTCGAGTGATCGGAGAGAGTTTCCAACACCTGATTGCTAAGGCGCTTGAAGCGCAAAAAGCCGATGAGGGCATTCTTGCAAATTATTACTTTGAGCAAAATGGACGAAAAATCCGCTCATCAACACTTTTTATTAGAACCGATGAGGGCGACTTGATCGGAGCGCTTTGCATCAACATCGACACAACGCGGGTGATGTCTCAACTTCAGTGGCTTCAAACCCTGTTGCCGGGCTTGAGTTTGACTTTAGAGCCTCAGTCAACGCCACCTCATGGCGCTGAAAGCAAAGAGGACAGTGATATTTTGCAGACTGTCAACGCGTTGATTGACCGAATTCTGGAAGAAAATCCCAATCCGAAAAATCGAGATGAAAGGCTTCAACTCATTCGCTTTATGGAGTCAAGGGGCGTCTTTCTGGTCAAAGGCGCAATGGATCGCGTTGCCGAAAAGCTCAAAATGTCCAAAGTGACGCTATATGCGGATTTGGATGAAGTTCGCAAAACACAATCATGTCGAGATCACTATATGGAGAAGTTAGGTTATGAAAATCATTGATCCGAAATTCAAGGGCGTTAACCCGGGTCACTATAGCGCCGGTGTCATATCAAAAGGCATGCTGTACGTTTCCGGTCAATTGTCGATTGATCCCGACACGAGGCAGGTTTGTCAAGGCGACATTAAAGATCACACGCGTTTAGCGCTCAATAACGTGGATCGGGTGCTCAAAGCGGCCGGTGTAGCCCGCGAGCAAGTGGTCTTTTGTCGCGTCTACACCCCGGCGGTCGAGTATTGGGGGCCGATCAATGAAGTCTATGCGGAATTTTTCGGCGATCATAAGCCGGGTCGGGTAGTAGTTTCCACAACCGATCTTCATTTTGGCTGCCTAGTTGAAATCGAAGCCATCGCTGAAGTCAAGGAGGAGTGAGCATGAGTCAATTGCAATACGTGTGCACCCGCTGCGGGAAGAAAGTGGGGGTGGACACCCATCAACCGCGCTGCGAATGCGGCGGACTTTTTGAATTGGATTTTAAGGCACCGGCCTGGGACGAGAAACTTATCGATCGCAACGAGTGGAGCCAATTCCGATATCGCGCATTCATGGCGATGGACGATGATCAAACCTGGCGTTCAGTGACCATGGGCGAAGGCATGACCCCAATCATTCAGTTTGATAAAAACGTTCTTTTCAAGATGGATTACACCATGCCGACCTTGTCTTTCAAAGATCGGGGAGCCGCCACATTGGTGAGCCACTGTAAAGCCATTGGTGTGAAGCGTTGTGTCCAGGACTCGAGTGGTAACGCAGGCAATAGCGTTGCAGCCTACAGCGCCCGAGCCGGCATCGAGTGTGAAATTTTTGTTCCGGAAGGCACCAGTCCCAAAAAAATCACCATGATTGAGTCCCATGGGGCCAAAGTTCATGTCATCCCCGGAACGCGTGACCATTGCGCTGATGTCTGTCGGGCCAAGGTTCGAGATGAAGGCGTCTTTTATGCCAACCATGTGTTCAACCCGTTCTTTTATGAAGGCATGAAGGCCTACATTTACGAGACCTTCGAGCAGCTGCATAGGATTCCGGCCAATATCGTGGTGCCTGTTGGTAACGGCACGCTCTTTATCGGTGTCGTCAAGGCGCTTGAACACTTGCTTGAGAGCGGCGCTATTGACGCCTTCCCCAATATCATCGCGTTGCAAAGCGAGCTCGTCGATCCACTTTATTTGGCAAAGATGCAGGGCTTGCGCAAACCCGTCAAAATTGACGTGAAACCGACGATTGCCGAAGGCATCGCAATCGGCGAACCCATGCGCGGTGAGGAAATCCTTGACATGATCTACCGCCATGACATCAAAGTGGTGACGGCACCTGAGGATAAAATTCTTCAAGCCCGCCACGAGATTGCCAAGCGGGGCATTTACTGCGAACATACCACGGCGGCAAATTACGCCGCGTATTTGCATTACTGTGAACTCTACGGGGAAACGCCCGACACGCTCATCACGATGTGTGGAGCCGGCATTAAATCCGATCACTGAGTTCTCATCGGCTCGGGTGGGGTCGAATCACTGTTTTTACCCCACCCGTTATAGAGGAAAAATAAGGCAACTTCATTACAATAAGCGCAATTATCTAGACCGGTCGGGAAGTCGATCGCCATTGCTCGACTTCGATCTGTGTGATGTACTCACGGCGAAAACGGGGTGAATGGGAGATTGAGCCCTTGTTTTTGCCCGATTAAACGAGAGTTTCGTATGAACCCCTTAATTTACGGCTTTTGGGACGGTGTGTTTTATGACAACCGCCAAACGTTTTCGCCGACGGCGCCCGAAGATCTGCCGCTGGATCAGTTTTCTCAGTTCAACCCCGGCAATCCCATTATGACTTTCGTGGGAGACAAGGGCTTTTTGGTGTTGGATCGTCGCGCCGATTTAGCTTTTGCCTTGTGGCGTTATTATCAACGCGCGGCCAAAGAGTCTTGCGGGAAATGCACCCCATGCCGCACAGGATCGTTAATCATCGCCGAAGCGCTGGAAAAAGCGGTGAAAGGTCACGCGGCCGATGTCGATTGGGATTTTGTCGAGTCCGTCGCAACGCAGATGAAAGAAACCAGTCTTTGCGGCATCGGTCTGACGACACCCACGGCTTTTTTAGCCGCCCTGCATTACTGTCCGAATGAAATTCGCCATGCGCAGGCCACTCCCGAAGCGCTCTACGACTACTATTCTTTGCTGACAGCGCCCTGTGTTGAAGCTTGTCCGGCTCACGTTGACATTCCTCGCTACATTGATTACATCAAAGCCGGAGAGCCGGAGCTTTCCGCTGCGGTTTTGTTGAAACACTATCCACTGGTTGGCAGTTGCGGTAGGGTTTGTGTGCGCTATTGTGAGAAGGCCTGTCGGCGTCGATTCTTGGACGAGCCGGTTGACATTAAGAACCTCAAACGTTATGCGGCCGACGCCACCGGTCCCATGCAACCGCTTTTTCACAACTCCCGCTTGGAAACTCATCCCCTGAGCCCCAAAGTGGCAGTGATCGGCGCTGGGCCTGCCGGCATCAATTGCGCTTATCACTTGTTGTTGCAGGGTTATGAAGTCGATATTTTCGAAGCTAACAGCCATGCGGGCGGCATGGCTCAAGTGGGCATTCCCCAATATCGCTTGCCGAAAGGTCTTTTGGAAAGCGAAACGGAAGTGATCACGGAGCTCGGCGGTCGATATTTTTACCGCCAACGTTTAGGCTACGATTTTTCGCTCTCGGATCTTTTTAAACGAGGCTATAACGCGATCTTTATCGGGGTGGGTTGCTCAAAAGGAATGTACCTTGGCTTAGATAACGAGGACACGACCCTTTCGGGCTACTTTAACGGAATTGACTTTTTGCATAAAGTGGAGCGCTCTGTCGCTGGCACGAAACCGACGAAACTCAAGGGCGATGTCGTGGTTGTCGGCGGTGGCAACGTCGCCATGGACTGTGCGCGCTCCGCCGTGCGAATGACCGATGGCACAGTGCACGTCATTTACCGTCGCACCGAGGAGGGAATGCCTGCCGATCATGAGGAAGTGCTCGCGGCCAAAGCCGAAGGAATTCAATTTCATTTCCTCTCGGTTCAGAAAGAGATATTAAGCGAAAACGGAAAGGTGACCGGTCTGAAGATCGCCAAAATGCGTGAAGAAAAAGTGCCGGGAGCAAAACGAGGCAAACTCATTGAAATTGAAGGGACTGACACCGTGATCGGCTGCGACACGCTCATTGCGGCTATCGGTCAACGCTTGGACCAACAAGTGCTCTGCGATGACGACGGGATCATGTTTGACCGTCGGGGCAACATTCAAGTGTCTGAAGCCTTGGCAACCACCCGACCGGGCGTTTTTGCCGGCGGGGACTCCGCCACCGGACCGACCACCTTGATCGACGGAATGGCACAAGGACAGATCGCGGCTCAATCAATCCACGAGTATCTCACCCGAGGCTCAGTGGGTTTTGTGGCCAGACGCCGTATGAGCGAGTTATTGAAACGCGCTCATATTCTCGATGAGAAAAAACCGACGATTGATCTATGCACGATGCCTCGTCACCAATTAAAAACTTTAAGCGTTGAGCAACGTCGCGGCAACTTTGAAGAGGTTGACCTGTCGATGACCGGCGATGAAGCCATTCGTGAAGCAAACCGCTGCATGCGCTGCTACCGCATTTACGCGGTCACGACTCAGCTTCCGATACCGGGCAACCTCACTCACACTCAGAATCAGGCTGTTTAAAGGAGAGACTCCATGTCGAATAATCATTTCGCCAGCATTAACGGTCATCGGGTCTCTTTTGATGAGGGGCAAACGATTCTTGAAGTGGCTAAAAAGGAAGGAATTTTCATTCCAACATTGTGTGCCTACATGCCGCTGAACCACACGCCGGGAACGTGTCGTATGTGTTTAGTGGAGGTCTTCGATGAAGCGAATGAAACCGGACGCATTGTGACAGCCTGCACAACGCCCATCAAAGACGGGCAACGCATCTTCACTCGTAATGAGCGCGTTCGCAAGATGCAGCAGTTGCAGATGGCGCTTTTATTTGCCGACCATGATCAGGACTGCAAAAGTTGCTCTCGTCACGGCGACTGTGAACTGCAGGACGTCTCACTATTTATCGGCATGAAACATTGGCCGATGAAAGAAAACTTCATCGCGCCGCGCCCTTACGATGATTCTTCCGCCGGCATTGTCCGCGATGTCAATAAGTGCATCCGATGCGGTCGTTGTGTTGAGGTTTGCCGTCAGGTTCAGGGAATCGGCGCTCTCACCATTGACGAGTTTGGCACTCGCGCCGGCGTTGCCATGACCGGTGCCAAGCGCTGGGCAGATTCCGCCAAATGCGTTCAATGTGGGCAATGCACGCTCGTTTGCCCAACAGGCGCGTTAAGCGAAAAAGATGAGACCGACCGCGTCCTTAACATGATTGACGATCCGTCGATCACAACGGTCGTGCAAATGGCTCCCGCCGTGCGTGTGACGCTCGGAGAAGAGTTTGGTGTCGCTCCGGGAGAAAATATTGAAGGCAAAATCATCTATGCCCTCAAACACATTGGCGTGGACTACGTCATGGACACCAATTTTGCCGCCGACATGGTCATCATGGAAGAGGGAACGGAACTGCTCGAGCGGCTTAAGGCTCGACGGGCGGGAAACACTGTCGCATTGCCGATGTTCACGTCCTGCTGTCCGGGATGGGTCAATTACGTTGAAAAGCACGTGCCGATGGTCATGGACTACTTGTCGTCGACTCGGTCACCTCAAGCGGTGTTCGGCGCTTTGGCAAAAGCCTATTTGCCCCAAACGCTTGATGTTAAGAAGGAAAACCTTCGAGTCATCTCCATCATGCCTTGCACGGCTAAAAAGGGGGAGGCCTTAAGGCCAACCTTGGCTCGCGAAGATATGAGCCGGGATGTCGACGCTGTTTTGACCGTCCGCGAATTAGCCAAACTGATGCGTCGCTGCGGCATGCATTTGAAATTCTGCGAAGAAGCCAGCTACGATAATGACTTGTTTGCAAGCTATTCCGGGGCCGGCGCGATTTTCGGAACAACAGGTGGCGTCATGGAAGCCGCGGTTCGTACCGCCTTTGCCTTAACCCATGAGGGTCAGTCACTCGATCCGATTGTTTATGAGCCAGTTCGTGGCATTGAAGGTGTCAAGGAAGCGACGGTTGACTTAGGCGAGCTTGGCAATGTCCGAATCGCGGTCGTTCACGGTTTAGCACGCACTCAGACGCTTCTTGACCGCATGAGTCGGGGAGAGGTCATGTATGACTTTGTGGAAGTCATGGCGTGTCCCGGAGGTTGCGTCGCCGGCGGTGGAACGCCCCGAAAGAAGAATAATTATCAACCGTTCTTGAAAGAGCGTCAAAATGCGCTATACCGCATTGATGCTGAGTCGGTCATTCGCGAGTCTCACAAAAATCCTCAAGTTATCGCGATGTACTCGGACCACTTGGGTCAACCCGGCAGCCACATCGCACATGAATTGCTTCATTGCGAGTACCGATCCAAGAAGGTGGACCGTGAGGCGCCCGATGTGCGCAAACTGTGGCAGAAACTGAGCAATCGTTACACACCGCTAAACAAAAAGCGGTAAAATCCGCAGTTGACTCAGGGCGGGGTGAAAGTCCCCACCGGTGGTTACAGTCCACGAGCGTGCGACGGTTTTCTATCTGTCGCAGTCAGCAGATCCGGTGTGATTCCGGAACCGACGGTGACAGTCCGGAAGAAAGAGTGAACCTTTCCAACAGGCACAAGCGTTTGACTGACGCTTGTGCTGTCCCTGATGCAATTAATCCTGAAATTCTTATTTTATGAAAGGCGTTATCCATGCATCAGTCTGAAAACCTTTTAAACCGTTACGGTCAAAACGCAATCGATCGCGTTGAGCGCGCGCTCAATGATTTACGAGCCGGCAAAGGCGTCATGGTTGTTGACGATGAAGACCGTGAAAACGAAGGTGACTTGATTTATTCGACCGATTTCTTGACGGTGCCGCAAATGGCCTTGATGATTCGAGCCTGCTCGGGCATCGTTTGCGTGTGCTTGCGTGACGAGGATTGTGAACGATTACAGTTGCCGCAAATGGTCGCGCACAACACCAACACACAGGGAACGGCCTTTACCGTCTCCATTGAGGCGGCGCACGGCTGCACAACAGGCGTTAGCGCCCATGACCGCGTCACCACGATCAAGGCGTCCGCCAATCCGAACGGTAAGCCGGAAGATCTGTTGCGCCCCGGTCATGTCTACCCGCTTCGCGCTCGTCAAGGCGGAGTTTTAGAGCGTCGCGGTCATACCGAGGCAACGGTTGACCTCATGCGATTGGCCGGCCTGAACCCTGCAGGCGTCTTGTGCGAGCTAATGAATGAAGACGGCACCATGGCAAAGCTGCCTCAAGTTTGTGATTTTGCCGATCTTCACGGCCTGACCGTTTTGTCAGTGGAAGACATCGCCGAATACCGCTTGGCAAATGCCTGTTAATCAAGCTATTCAACGAGGCAATGATCTTTAATAAGGAAAGGGGAGCGCAGAGCTCCCTTTTTTTCGGACCGATTAAAGTCCGCTTTAGACTTTTAACAAAAGTCAACACTCCGTAAATCTTTGTGAATAAATACAGTATTGTGCTCAGATATACAGCCAACTGCGTATAGCTTAAAGCAGTAGCTTCGTTCATAATACAGGCGTCATCACTTAGAGAGGTATAGAGCATATGAAACGTCGGTCCTTATTGACTTGGTGTCTGTGCGCTGTGGCAGCCGGCTCCCTATTGGCCGGATGTGGATCTGACACGGCAGAAAAAGGAGTGTTAAAGATCGGAGCTTCGCCCGTGCCGCACGCTGATATTTTGAAAGCTGCAGAACCGTTGTTGGCTAAAGAGGGCGTCAAACTTGAGATTATTGAGTTTACCGATTATGTTCAACCGAACATGGCGTTGGCTGATAAAGAGCTCGACGCCAATTTTTTCCAACATAAGCCCTATTTGGATAATTTCTGTAAAGAGCGCAAATTGAATTTGGTTTCGCTTGTTGCGGTTCACATTGAACCGATGGGCGTTTATTCCAAAAAGATGAAGGATGTCAAGTCCTTTGCCGAAGGAGCGAAGGTCGCTATTCCTAATGACCCAACCAATGGTGGTCGCGCGCTGAAAATTTTGGCTGACGCCGGCTTTTTCAAGCTCAAAGAGGGTGTCGGCGTGAGCGGCACGCCAGCTGATATCATTGACAACCCTAAGAAGGTTCAAGTGGTTGAGATGGAAGCGGCAGTGTTGCCCCGCGCTCTTGAAGACGTGGATTACGCGGTGATTAATTCAAATTACGCGTTGGGCGTCAATCTGAATCCGGTCAAGGATGCGTTATTCATGGAGGGGAAAGATTCTCCCTATGCCAACATCGTGGCAGTCCGGGCCAATGACAAGCGACCGGAGTTACAAAAGTTAGCCAAAGCGCTCACGTCCCCGGAAGTCAAGAAATTCATTGAAGAAAAATATCAAGGCGCTGTTGTCACAGCATTCTGATAAAACGTTTCTTTCGCATAAAGGTCGCTCAAAGGCGACCTTTATGTTTTTCAAAAGCTGACGTGATCCGGTTCCAATCCGGAAAACGCTGTCATCGGCAACGAATCCATGGATTGAATGTCGTCTTTTGTCAATTGAATGTCAAAGCACTGGAGATCTTCTTTTTGGTGCGCCACGTTCATTGAGCGAATAACGGGGGTGACTCCATGCGATAGACACCAACTGAGAATAACCTGTGAGACTGGCCTGCGGTATTTGGCGGCAATGGCCAACAACGGTTCACTGCTTAAAAGCGTCCCATGTCCCAAAGGCGACCAAGCCTGAATGGCAATGTCTTCCTTGCGACAATACGCCAGCGTTTGCTTTTGCATATAACCGGGATGAAATTCGATCTGATTCATCACGGGCTTGACATTGGCACGAGCTAGGAAACTCACGAGATGGTGCATCTGAAAATTACAAACGCCGATTGCCTTCACGACACCTTCATCATAAAGCCGTTCGAACGCACGCCAAGTACCCACATTGATGCTTTGCCAGGCAAGCGGCTCCCCTTTCGTGCACGGCCATTGGATGCTGTAGCAATCGAGATAGTCTAACTTAAGGGTCTGCAAGGTGCGTTCAAAAGCACGGAGAACATCATCGTAAGCTCGGTTCGATGTCCAACACTTTCCGCTCACAAAGAGCTCCTTACGAGGCAGACCGCACTCGCTGATCGCTGTCGCCACAGATTCTTCATTTTCAAAAATGGCTGCCGTATCAATTAAACGGTAACCCGATTGAATGGCGCACACCAAAGCCTTGACCAATTCATCGGAAGCTGGCAATTGCCAAGTGCCGATACCAATGGGCGGCATCAGGCGTCCGTTATTGAGTTTGACCCAACCGCTTGTTTTCATACAAACTTCCTTAGACAACCTTTTGTTTTTATTTTAGAGCGAAAATTGTCGGCAATTTTTGTCAAAAGCCAAAAGTATACAAAAAAAGACCTTATTCTATAATAGATGGGCTTTCAACGAGGCTTAGGATATGGCACAAGATTTCGATTATTTCCTGATTTTGTCGGCGCTTGCTTTTTTCATGGTTGTCATCTTGATCATCCGGATGACTAGGGGCAATCGCGCCAATAAAACCGACGAGACGAAAATCGGTGCAACACAAACTCCGCTTCGTCGGGAAAGAATTCGTCCGAACCGACAGCCAAACTTTGAAATTCCAAAGAACTTGCTGAAACCCGAGGACAAAGCGCCGAGGTTGGCTCGAATCGAACTTTATGACGCTTGCCAGAAACTCTATGCCGTCTTGAGGCGCTCGGACTTGTCAGCGCAAGCCTGGGGCAGGGGAGAGGCTTTTTCTGAAAACCTTGATCGTTTCGCCACCGAGTACTTACCGTTAAGCAAAGACGAAGCCCTGATGCTACACATTGTTGATCCCACGCTTCGCGGCGCTTTAACCGCAAAGGGTTTCGATGAAAATAATCACCCTTGGGAAAAGTCCTTTCAAAAAGTGCCCAATGTCGATGCGTTCCCTCAGGTCAATACCGCCGATGATTTTTCGGCTTGGTTAAAAAATCAACTGGCTAGCGATTGCTCCGCCATCTTTTTCGAATTGCCTGAAGCAGCGCAGGCCGCTTTAATGCTTGGTAAGAGTGAAGACCTCGCTTTCACTCAGCCCTTTGACAAAAAGACCAACGCTCAACTTCTGAGCTATCAGGCCTATCGACTTTTAAACGAAATCGTCAATCACAAGAATTTCTACGAACGCTCCGCCTTATGGAATCGTTACTTCAAATTGAAATCATCGAATCCAGATTTCAATCTACTCGTTAACCCTAACGACGAAAGGCTAGTAATTTCGCATTCTTTTGCTTTAACGCAAAAGTTGCCAATTTTTTATATTCGTGACACTAAGGATTGTGGAAAGTGGCATAACGCACTGAATTTTTAGGATAAATCAAACTTTCTTCAACATCTTTACAAAACTCGGCTGTTTACATTTCAATTTTTATCAGGGTAATCCCGTATTCCCCAATTGTTTTCCCTAATACTACATTAGAGTCATGAGTCCGAAACAATTTGTAACGGCTCATACATAAACGTGCTTGTCTGTGGCGTTTCTGTGTTGTTCGTAGCGCTCAAACGACCTCAAAGCATATAAGAAAGTAATTTGGAAAGGAGAATGCAATGGCGAAAACTAAATCTATGATGGGTTTGCCTATGCAAATTCTGGCCGGTTTAGTACTCGGTGTGGTCGTTGGGGCTATGGTAAGCTCTGATATTGCCGTTACGTACTTGAAACCGCTTGGTGACTTGTTCATCCGTTTGATCCGCATGGTTGTGGTGCCTTTGGTGTTTGCCACCTTGGTCGCCGGCGCCGCCGGTATTTCGGACGTTTCCAAGTTGGGGCGTGTGGCCGTGAAGACATTGGTCATCTTTATGCTCACGTCCGCAATTTCTGTGATTTTCGGTTTGGTGATTGCTAACTTGATCGACCCGGGCGTCGGCTTGACACTGTCGACCGAAGGCTTGAAGGCTGCTCAAGTGAAGGCTCCGAGCTTTATCCAAACGTTACTCGACATCGTTCCGATTAACCCGATGGAAGCCTTCGCCAAGGGCTCTATCCTTCAGATTATCTTCTTTGCCATCATGTTCGGTATTTGCTTGAACGCGATGGGTGAGAAGGGCAAGGCGATGCTCGACTTCTTCTCGGTGATGGGCGACATTATGATCCGCATGACCAACATCGTGATGCGTTACGCTCCGATCGGTGTGTTCGGTTTGATCGCGGCTGTCGTTTCTCAACAAGGTTTGTCGGTTTTGTTGCCACTCGCCAAGTTGATTCTGTCGTCTTTCATCGCAACGAGCTTGTTGATCATCGTGATTTACTGCCCGTGGGTTAAGTTCGGTATTCGTATTCCGCTCTCCACGTACTTCAAGGGTATCTTCGAACCGTGGTTGATCGCCTTTACGACCTGCTCGTCTGCCGCCGCTATGGCTTCCAACATGATTGCTTCCCGTAAGTTGGGTGCAACGAACGCCATTGCTAGTTTCGCAGTCCCGTTGGGCAACACGATTAACATGAACGGCACGGCTGTTTACATGGGCGTTTGCGCAGTGTTCGCAGCTCAAGTTTACGGTATTGACCTCACGTTCACGGACCAAATCATTGTTGTGTTGACCGGTGTGTTGGCCGCTATCGGTACGGCTGGTGTTCCTGGCGCTGGTTTGATCATGTCGACGTTGGTCTTCACGCAAATCGGTATTCCGCTT
>ERZ779866.879-NODE-879-length-32370-cov-3.632431_pt1 | contig 32370 bp, 33 predicted proteins | sample MGYA00511248_ERZ779866 | MGnify/ENA primary metagenome ERZ779866 (study PRJEB29588, sample SAMEA2155758) | human gut metagenome | biome: human gut; feature: human-associated habitat; material: faeces | place: Denmark | collected 2008/2010 ... | reverse complement strand
CAAAATTCTGCGCCATCCCCTCCACTTCGGGCACTGCAACAGAGGTCACGGCTTTCTCGGTCATCACCGACTACTCAAAGGGCATAGAATATCCCCTTGCCGACTTCAACATCACCCCCGATGTGGCGATAGTCGACCCCGACCTTGCCGAGACCATGCCCAAGAGCCTTACAGCCCACACAGGTATGGACGCTCTTACCCACGCCATCGAGGCCTATGTCTCCACACTTCACTGTGTGTTTACAGATCCACTGGCCCTCAAGGCGATAGATATAGTCGTATCAGACCTTACAAAGTCCTATGACGGCGACATGGCAAGCCGCGAAGTCATGCACTACGGCCAGTGCCTTGCAGGCATGGCATTCTCCAACGCCCTTTTGGGCATAGTCCACTCGATGGCTCATAAGACAGGCGCCGCCTTCTCCACAGGTCACATCGCCCACGGTCTTGCCAACGCCATGTATCTGCCCTATGTAATCCGCTATAATGCCAAGGTTCAGGAGGCACACGACAGATATATCGAAATCGCAAAGCACATCGGTCTCGAGCCCTCTGTCGACGCCCTGTGCAATAAGATCGCAGAGCTCAACAAGTATATGGGCATACCCTCCACCCTCAAGGAGTTCGGCATCGACGAGAAGGAGTTCAAGGAAAAGCTGCCTGCCATCGCCGAAAACGCCGTCGGCGACGCCTGCACAGGCTCCAATCCCAGACCCATCGATCCTGCCGCCATGGAAAAGCTCTTCACCTGCATCTATTACGGCACCGAGGTGGACTTCTAAAAATCTCTTGACATCTTTTCCACCGAGGTTTATAATAGTGCCTACGGGAATGAAGTTCTCCCTGCAATTTTGCGAACCGCTTTTAGAGCTGATGACTTCTGTGATTTTTCGCAGAAGCCATCGGCTTTTGCGTTTTTTAGGAGGTAAAACCAATGCTTTTTTCCCTGGCGCTCATTTTTCTTTTAGGTCTTTCGGCGGCATTTCTGTGCCGAAAGATAGGTCTTCCGAGGATACTCGGCATGCTGCTTGTCGGCATAGCTTTGGGGCCTTATGCCCTGAATCTGCTGTCCGACGAAATCCTTTCGGTGTCGGCACCGCTCAGACAGATGGCTCTCATAATAATACTCATAAAGGCGGGATTGTCCCTCGACATAGCCGACCTCAAAAAGGTGGGCAGACCTGCCCTTCTCATGTCCTTTGTGCTGTTTGCCCCCCGTCTTTTGGGGCTGACGCTGGCCGAATCCGCCCTTTTGGGCTCTGTGATAGCGGCGGTTTCCCCCGCCGTCGTCGTGCCCAAGATGGTGCAGCTCATGGAGGAAAAATGCGGCACCGCCAAAGGAATACCCCAGCTCATTCTGGCGGGAGCTTCCATGGACAACATATTCGTCATCGTGCTGTTTTCGGCCTTTACCGCCATGGTGCAGGGCGAAGGGGTGTCGGCATCGTCCTTTGTGTCCATTCCCGTGTCGATAGTCACCGGCGTGATTTTGGGCGCCCTTGTGGGTCTCGCCCTTTATACATTTTTTGAAACGGCCTTTTCCAGGGGCAAATACATCAGAAACAGCGTAAAGCTCATCATCATGCTTGCCTTTGCCTTTCTGCTGGTGAGCGCCGAGGAGTTTTTGAAGGGCATAATTCCCCTTTCGGGTCTCTTGGCCGTTACAGCCATGGCGGCTGTCATCAAGCTCAAAAGCTCAAAAGGCGTGTCTGCAAGGCTTTCGGCAAAATTCGGCAAGCTGTGGATAGCCTCCGAGCTGATTCTCTTCACCCTTGTGGGCGCCGCCGTCGACATAAGCTACACCTTAAAGGCAGGACCTTTGGTTCTCGTCATGCTGTGCATCTCGCTGATTTTCAGAGCCTGCGGCGTTTTCATCTGCCTTTTGGGCACAAAACTCAGCAAAAAAGGAAAGGCTTTTCTGCGTGATAGCCTATATCCCAAAGGCTACGGTGCAGGCGGCAATCGGCTCTGTGCCCTTGGCTTGGGGACTTGCGTGCGGCAACACGGTGCTTTCGGCGGCCGTTGTCGCCATACTCTTTACGGCACCTTCGGCATGGACATGACGGCCCACAGATTTTTGGAAAAAAACTAATAAAACAAAAAAACGGCGGATATCCGCCGTTTTTTAATATGCTATTTTTTCTTCACCCAAAAAACACAACCGAGCACATAGACCGCAGTTGCGATTCCCAGGGGCATCTCGATGTTTACGGGCTGTCCCGTGTATTGCGTACCCATATACACAAGATGAACGGCAGGCACCAGGCCGAAAAGACCGCCCCATGCCTTGCCCTTGCCGAGAAGAAATCCCCCAAGCCATAAGAGCGCAGCCCAGATATACCATAACGGAGAAAATGTTTTCAGTATGATATTGAGGGCGATCGCCGCAGCCGTATACAGGGCGGCAGGCAGGTAAAACAATACTTTTTTCATCGGTTTAATTACGCGAAAAGCTCTATGGCAAACTTTACAAACAGCAGTCCCAAGACGATGAACATAAAATATCTTATGTTCTTGCTGCCGCCCTTGATGGCAAATTTTGCGCCCATGCGCGCGCCGAAAGCTCCGCATATGGCTGCGGGTATCGCCAGGGCGTATACCACTTTTCCGCTGAGTATCAGCACGAAAAGGCTGCCCAAATTACTTGCCAGGTTGCTCAGCTTGGCGCAGCCGCCTGCCGTCAGAAGGTCATAACCCAGCATGGCGGAAAACATCATTATCATAAATGTTCCCGTTCCGGGACCCACCATGCCGTCGTATATACCCATGGAAACACCGATGAAAACGCTTATGAGCACCGTCTTGGCGTGGGGATAGTCCTTTTTCTCGGGCTCCATCATCTTGTCCTTTCGGACGATGAGCACTATGGCCACCACGGGCAGAGCCACAAGCATTATGGTCTTGAGGGCGCTTTCGGGTATGTAGAGGGCGAGGGACGAGCCTGCCGCCGCTCCCGCCATGGCGCCTACGGCCGACCATATGGCCGCCTTGATGTTTATATTTCCGCTGGTTATATACTTGACTGTGGCAAATATCGAGCTGCAAAAGGCCGAAAACTTGTTGCTGCCCAGTGCATAGTGGGACGGCAGACCTATAAAGAGATAGGCGGGCAGAGATATGACTCCGCCTCCTCCCGCCACCGCGTCCACAAAGGCCGACAGAAAAATCAGCGGACAAAGAATCAGAAATTTGTCAATGGTCAGTTCTATCATACTCTACCCCCCCGAATATTAAAGATAAGTGTTCATGAAAACTTCCCTGTCCTCGCTGGGCACCATTCTGCCTCCCGTGGCCCAGGCTATATGCGTGGCGTTTTCCATCTTATCGGTCAGACCCTCTTTTTCTATATAGGCTCTGCCGTCGTGACAGTTTTCAAGCTCCATGACCCCCTTGAAAGCGGCGCAGGCCGAGGGCTCTATGAAGATGTCCTCGCTATTTTTCAAAAGGCGCATGTAGTCGTATATCCTGTAATCCTCGGTGGTGAAAACTCCGCTCAAAAGGCCTTCCATTATTTTGCCCACCAGCTTTGAGGGTCTCGATACGGCGAGACCGTCGGCATGAGTCTGCCCTGAAAGACCTATGTCATGGACGGATATTTCGCTGTGAAGTCCTGTCGCCATGCCCAAGAGCATCGAGGGACAGGCCGTCGGCTCCACAAAGAAGCAATGGACATTGTCGCCGAAGATGTGCTTTAGGCCGAATGTAACTCCGCCTGGGGCTCCGCCCACTCCGCAGGGCAGGTAGACAAACAGAGGATGATCTTCATCTACCGCAATATCCATATCTTCAAGCTGCTTTTCCAGTCTTTCGGCGGCGACGGCGTATCCCATAAAGAGATTTATCGAGTTTTCGTCGTCGACGAAATAGCTGTTTTTCTCCTTCATGGCCATCTCTCTGCCCTCGTTTACCGCAAGGGAGAAATCGCCCTCATACTCCACCACATTTACGCCGTAGCTTCTCAGCATCTGCTTTTTCCACTCTTTGGCGTCCTTCGACATGTGGACGGTGACTTTATAGCCTATCACCGCCGACATTATGCCTATGGAAAGGCCGAGATTGCCTGTGGAGCCCACATGCATCGAGTAATTGCCGAAAAAGTCCTTGTGGCGGCACAGCTTTTTGTAGCTGTCGCCCTCCTCTATTATGCCGTTTTCCAAAGCAAGCTTTTCTGTGTGGCACAGCACCTCGTATATGCCCCCTCTGGCCTTTACCGACCCCGCTATCGGAAGATCGCTGTCCATTTTGAGGAGAAGTCTGCCCGAAATGTCGGCGCCGTACCTCTCCATGAGGGCGTTTTTCATGTTTTCTATCTCCCTTACGGGGGATTCGATTATGCCGTCCGCCTCCCTCGTCTCCTCAAAGGCCTCGGCGATAAAGGGTGCAAATCTCAAAAGCCTCTCCGAGGCCTCCTCTATCTGCTCCTTTTTGACGGTAAGATCCATTTCGGCCAGTGTGAAGGGCTTTTTGCCCTTGTTGAGCCACAATGTCTCCTCTCCCTTTTCCACTTTAAGAAGGGCGGGACAGCCGTCTATAATCTCTCTTATTCGGTCTGTCATACTTATTCCTCTGTGACTGTGGCCTTCTCGATTTTGGAAAGCTGACCGTCACCATATCTTCTCACTATCTCGTCGACTACCTCCATGCCCTTTGTGACTTTGCCGAAAGCTGCGTACTCGCCGTCAAGGTGGGGAGCGTCGTCATGCATGATAAAGAACTGGCTTCCGCCCGAGTTATAACTCATGGCTCTCGCCATGGAGAGGACACCTCTCGTGTGCTTTATGTCGTTTTTCACGCCGTTGGCGTTGAACTCACCCTTGATTGTGTAGCCGGGGCCGCCCATTCCCGTGCCCGTGGGGTCGCCGCCCTGAATTACAAAGCCGTCGATGACTCTGTGGAACACTGTGCCGTCATAAAAGCCCTCTTTTGTGAGCTTTGCAAAGTTTTCCGCAGTGATGGGGGCCTTTTCGGGATAGAGCTGCAGCTCGATATCGCCGACATTTTCAATTTTCATCAAGATTTTCATATTTCTCTCCTGTATTGATATAATGATATGAGTCTGCTTTTTCAATATCATACCATTTATTGAGGCTTTAGTAAAGAGTAATTTTTGTTTCGGTTATTTTTTTAAAAAAGCCCTTTTTGTTCTCTTGACAAAAGGCAGGTAGTTATGGTAAACTAACAGTTAGTAAGGGATAACTAATCCATTTTGATTTACTATACAAGGAGGGCTTTATGAAATCACTTGACAGCTTAAAGGTAGGCCAGACGGCCACAGTCAAGCACATTTACGGCGAAGGCGCTTTGAGAAGAAGAATACTCGACATGGGTCTCACAAAGGGCGTGAAGCTCTCTGTCGAAAGGCTTGCTCCGCTTGGTGACCCCATGGAGCTCAAGGTCAGGGGATACAGCCTGAGCCTTCGAAAGGCCGACGCACGAAATATAGAGATAGAGTAGGTGACATTTATGCGAGCAGCCCTTGCGGGAAACCCCAACAGCGGCAAAACGACGCTTTTTAACGCCCTGACGGGCATGAATCAATATGTGGGCAACTGGCCGGGTGTGACCGTCGAGAAAAAGGAGGGCAAAATGCTCTCCGACAAGACGATAACCCTCACCGACCTTCCGGGCATATACTCCCTCTCCCCCTATACAAACGAGGAGATAGTGGCGAGGGATTATCTTGTAAACGAGCGCCCCGATGTGATAATAAACATAATAGACGCCACCAACCTGGAGAGAAACCTCTATCTCTCCACCCAGCTCAAAGAGACGGGAATCCCCATGATTCTCGCCCTCAACATGATGGATGTGGTGAGAAAAAACGGCGATTTCATATGTCTCAAATCGCTGACCGAGGCTCTGGGCTGCCCCTGCGTCGAAATCTCCGCTTTAAAAGGCGAGGGACTTCGTGAGCTTGTAAACGCCCTTTACGACATAGCCTCAAAGCCCCAGCCCAAAAGGCAGATATTCTCTCAAGATGTTGAAAACGCCATCGGGTCGGTGGAATCTCTTGATATATCCTTTCCCCAAAAGGACAGCGAGAGGTTTTACGCCGTAAGGCTTTTGGAGGGCGACGAGAAACTGGGCTTTGACATTCCCCAAAGAGCCCTCGTTCAGATAACAAAGATAAGAAAAGACCTTGAAAATAAAATGGGCGACGACATAGAGAGTATTTTTGCCGCAGGCAGATACGACTACATCGCATCGTCCATAAAGAGCTGCAAGGTCAGGGGAAAAGACAGGGATATTCAGAAAAAGATAGACAGCGTCGTCATGAACAAATACCTGGCCCTGCCCATCTTTGCCGCCGTCATGTTTGTGGTGTACTACATATCCATAACGGCCGTCGGCTCCCCTGTTGCCGACTGGATAAACGATGTGCTCATCGGCGAAAAGATACTGCCCTTTACAAGGCAGGCACTTTTGGGCATAGGTACTGCCGACTGGCTCGTGTCCCTTCTGACCGACGGCATAATCGCAGGAGTCGGCTCTGTTCTGAGCTTTCTGCCCCAGCTGGCTCTTCTGTTTCTGCTGCTCTCCCTTTTGGAGGACAGTGGATACATGGCGCGAATCGCCTTTCTTTTAGATAAGCTTTTCCGCCGCTTCGGCCTTTCGGGCAAGTCCTTTATACCTCTTATAATAGGTACGGGCTGCTCTGTCCCCGGCATTATGGCTTCGAGGACGATAGAGAGCGAAAGCGACAGAAAGATGACGGTCATCACCACCTCTTTCATTCCCTGCTCGGCCAAGATACCGATAATCGGCATGATAGCGGGCGCCCTTTTCAAGGATGCCGTGTGGGTGGCGCCGTCGGTATATTTTATCGGCATATTCTCGGTGCTCCTTTCGGGCCTTATACTCAAGCGCTTCAAGGCATTTAAGTCGGGAGAGACTCCCTTTATAATGGAGCTGCCCCCCTACCATGTTCCCAAAGCCTCAAATGTATTTAAACACACCTGGGAGAGGGTGCGCTCCTTTGCCGTCAAGGCAGGTACCATCATATTCCTTGCCTGCGTGCTCATATGGTTTTTGAGCAGCTACGACCTCTCTTTGCAGCCTGCCGACAGCGCCCATTCGATTTTGGCATCCATGGGCAGGGTTATTGCACCCGTGTTTGCTCCTCTGGGATTCGGAAACTGGGAGTCGGCAGTGGCAACCCTTACGGGTCTTGCCGCCAAGGAGAACATTGTGGGCACCTTCGGCGTCCTCTTCGGAGCGGAAATCGCCAGCGAGACGGGCAGCGAAATCTATGCAAGTCTTGCAAATATGTTCACACCCCTTTCGGGCTACTCTTTCCTGCTTTTCAACCTGCTGTGCGCCCCTTGCGTGGCGGCGCTCGGCGCCATAAAGCGTGAGATATGCAAGGGCAAAATCGCGGTTTTGGCTCTGACATATCAGACGGTCTTTGCCTACATAGTGACATTTATTTTCTATAACATAGGAAGGATATTTATATAATGCAATACATCTCCACTGTTCTTGTTGCCGCCCTTTTGGTATTTCTCATGTACCGCGCGGCAAAGAGCATAAAGACAGGCGGTGCCTGAGGCGACTGCAACGGCTGCCCGGGCGGCTGCAAAAAATAGTTCATACTTTCTCCATTCATATTCATACAAAAAAAGCACCCCTCGGGGTGCTTTTTGCTATTTGTCTACTTTTTTAAGTGATATGCGTTTTTTGGCTTTGTCGACAGACAGCACCTCTACCTTTATGATGTCGCCCACCGACACCACTTCCGAGGCCTTTTTGACAAATCTGTCAGCCAGCTGACTTATGTGGACAAGACCGTCCTGATGGACTCCTATGTCGACAAACGCGCCGAAATCGGCCACATTTCTCACGGTACCTGTCAGCACCATGCCCTCTTTAAGGCTGTCGATATCGAGAATATCGGTTCTGAGCACGGGCTGGGGCAGGCTGTCTCTCGGGTCGAGACCGGGCTTTTTGAGCTCTTTTACGATGTCGGCAAGGGTTATCTCGCCTATGTCCAATGTCTCGGCAAGGCTCTTTATACCCTTTGCCTTTACCCTCTCGTCTATATCCGAGAGGTTCTTATTCTCCACATCAGACTTGGTGTATCCCAGAGCTTCAAGAAGTCCGTATGCCGCCTTGTAGCTCTCGGGGTGCACACCCGTCATGTCCAAAAGTTCCTTTCCGCCGTTTATTCTCAAAAATCCGGCGCACTGCTCAAATGCCTTGGGGCCGAGACCCTTTACCTTTTTGAGCTGGGCTCTCGAGCTGAAAGCTCCGTTTTCTGTGCGGAAAGCGCATATATTTTTGGCTATCGTGCCGTTTATGCCCGAAACATAGCCCAAAAGCGAGGGAGACGCGGTATTGAGATCGACACCCACGCTGTTTACGCAGTCCTCAACCACATTTCCCAAAGAGGCCGAAAGGGTTTTTGCATTCATGTCGTGCTGATACTGTCCCACGCCTATCGACTTGGGGTCTATTTTTACAAGCTCTGCCAAGGGGTCCTGGAGCCTTCTCGCTATCGAAACAGCGCTTCTCAACGACACATCAAAGTCGGGGAACTCCTCAAAGCCCAGTTTCGACGCCGAATACACCGAGGCTCCGCTCTCGCTTACCACCATATAGGCAAGCTTTCTCGGGGATTTCTTTATCATATCTGCCACGAATATCTCCGATTCTTTGGAGGCTGTGCCGTTGCCTATGGAAATTATGTCGACGCCGTGGCGCTCTATCATGGAGAGTAGCTTTTTCTCGGCCTCGTCCTTTTTGTTCTGTGGCGGCGTGGGATATACCACGGCGGTCTCCAGCACATCGCCCAGCTCATTTACCACGGCGATTTTACAGCCTGTCCTGTAAGCGGGGTCAAAGCCCATGACCACCCTGCCCTTGACAGGGGGCTGCAAAAGCAGATGTCTTAAATTATCGCCAAAAACCTCGATGGCGCCCTCGTGGGCCCTCTCGGTCATTATATTTCTTATCTCGTTTTCAATAGACGGGGCGATTAGCCTGTCATATGCGTCCTCTGCCGCCTCGATGACGGCTTTTGACGAGGGCACAAGGGGAATTCTGACCACTTTGCGCCTTATTATGCTGACGGGGTCTTCACGCTTTGCCTCTATTTTTACCGACAGAAAATCCTCTTTTTCCCCTCGGTCTATGGCAAGCACCCTGTGACCCTGTATCTTGGCAACGCTCTCGCTCCTGTCGTAGTACATGCTGTAAACGCTGTCCTCGTCCTTTTTGCCCTTGGTGACGACGGCGGCGTTTTTGATATAATACTCTCTTACCGCCCTTCTTATGTCGGCGTCGTCCGATATGCCTTCGGCGATTATGTCCTTTGCGCCGTCAAGGGCCTTTTCGGGGCTTTCAACGCCTTTTTCCTCGCTTACAAAGTCCTTCGCCATGTCCAAAGGCTCGTCCTTTGTGTTTTGAGCCAGAATCATCTCTGCCAGAGGTGCGAGACCCTTCTCCCTTGCCATGGTGGCTCTTGTACGCCTTTTGGGGCGGAAAGGACGGTATATGTCGTCGACCTCGGTGACGGTTTCGGCCTTTGCCACAGCCTTTTCTATCTCCTCGGTCAGCTTGCCCTGCTCGTCTATGAGCCTTATGACCTCGGCCTTTTTGGCGTCAAGGTTTTTGAGATATGTAAGGCGCTCCTCAAGCTTTCTGAGCAGCTGATCGTCCAGCTGACCGTGGGCTTCCTTGCGGTATCTCGCGATAAAGGGTATGGTGTTGCCCTCTTCTATAAGGCCTATGGCGGCCTCGGCCTGCCAGAGCTTTATGTTAAGCTCCGACGCTATTCTCTCGCTTATCGTCATATTTCTTCCTCTTTCATCACGCTGTCAATGGACATTTTCTGAGATTTATACCTACCTGTCACCCTGTCGTAATTTTCCTCTGTGTAGTCTGCGAATATCACCGAGTTTTCGCCGTAGAGCAGGGCGCAGCCCCTGACGGTGTTTTCCTTTAAAGGACAGAGCTTTTTGAGCCTTTTCCTCACTTCACCCAGTCTTTTGTCATATATTTTGAGACACGGCGGCAGAGCTCCCGTGTTGTTGCTCTCTATTCTGTCCTCGGTGAGAATATCCCTTAAATCTATGCCCTCTTTTCTGTAAAGCTTCAAAAGGACGGCGGTAAAATCGTCCAAAGAGCAGTTTTTGTCGTACTCTATATTTTCCGCTATGTGCATAAAAAGCTCAAAGGGGGATTTTTCGGTGTATTTTATGAGATATTCCACGGTTTTTTCAAATCTTCCGCTGTTTTTAAGCCTTTCCACTATGTCCTCAAAAGCTTTGAGCTTTTCTATCTCCCTCTCGGTCATGCAGTGGGTCTTTGTGACCTCATAGGGGGGCTCGTCCTTACAGGAAATCGAGTATTTTCCCATATCCTTACGCAGGGCGGAGCCGTAGAGCAGTTTTAAAAATCCCACCTGGAGCATGTGGCTTTTGAGACTGTACGCCTTGTCGAAGGATTTTTTAAAGCTTTCCATGCCCTCGTAGGGCAGACCGATGATGAGGTCGGTATGCACATGGATATTTGAGTTATCCACAAGACATAGGGTGTTTTCCACAGCCTTATCCACAGGCGCTGTGCGGCTGACCGCCTTCAAGGTCTCATCATTAAAGCTCTGAAAGCCTATCTCCACCTGAAAACGCCCTTTGGGCGCCGACTTTAAAAGCTCTATATGCTCCTTTGTCAGAAGATCTGCCCCTATCTCAAAGTGATAGCATATGTCCTTGGGCAGTTCGTCGTCCTCAAGGATATATTTCCATATGGCGTACGCCCTCTTTCTGTCGGCGTTAAAGGTCCTGTCGACAAACTTTATCGTCTTTGCCCCCGAAAAAGAAAGTCTCTTTATATCGCTGAACGCCCTTTCGAGGGGGAAAAACAGGGGTTTTTCCTCTCTGCCCGAAAGGCAGAAGGCGCAGGAAAAGGGACATCCCCTCGAGGTCTCTATATAGGCTATCCTGCCCTTTAAGGCGGCGAAATACTCCTCGGTGTAAGGGTTGGGGGGCACATCGCAGGTGCAGCCCTCCGATATAAAGGGATAGTCCTCCCCTTTTTCGATGGCTTCGGTCAGCTCTTTGAGTCTCTGTTCGCCGCTGCCCTTTATCACATAGTCGGCTATGCCTTTAAATCTCTCGCTTTCAAAGCTGACCTCGGGGCCGCCGAAGATTATTTTTACATTTTCAAGGCGGTCTCTCAGCATTTTCGCGAGCCTTGTCACATAGGATATATTCCATATATAACAGGAAAATCCCACTACCGAGGGATTTTCCGATACTATTTCGCGGCACACCTTTTCAATATCGCTGTTTACGGTGCACTCGTATATGTCATAAGAGGGTACGGCGGCCTTGAGATACCACACGGCGAGAGCCGAATGTATGTATTTTGACGCCGCCGACACCAGTATTTTTTTCATCATTTATAGATTCTCTTGACCCTGGGGCCTATGGAGCAGAACTGATATACATAGGTCTGGTCGGTGTGTTTCTGAAGCTCGTAGGCCGAGAGCAGCTCTCCCGTCACCTTGTCGTAGCCGAAGAGGGTTACCTCGTCGCCTATCTTGCAGTCTATGCCCGTGACATCTACAAAGGTCTGATCCATGCAGAGGGCGAGATATTTTGTCTTGACGCCGTTGACAAACACAGGGCCGCCCGTCTGGGCAAGGGGCCTGTAAAGGCCGTCGGCATATCCCACGCTGATGGTGGCGACTTTAGTGGGCTTTGTGGGCACAAATGCGGCGTTGTAGCCGACCTGCTCCCCGGGCTGTACCTCTTTTATATTGACTATAAATGCGCGCCATGTGGCCGTCTCCTTGACTCCTATGTGTAGGTCACCTTCGTCTATGAGAGAATATCCAAGATAAAGGCTGCCTGTTCTCACATGGGTGAAATATCCCTCGTCGAGCCACACTATGGCGTTGGAATTGCAGCAGTGGACATATTTGAGCTCCACGCCCATGCCCTCAATCTGTGCGACGCCCTCCTTGAAGCGGGCGAGCTGAAGCTTTGTAAAGTCGTTATAAAGCTCGTTGGATGTGGCGAAGTGGGTGAAAGCTCCCACTATGTCTATGTAGCCCACCTCTCTGATGAGGTTTACAAGCTTTTCAAGATCCTCTCCGGGTTTTACGCCGATTCTGTTCATGCCTGTCTCTATTTTGATGTGAACCTGGGCTCTCTTGCCCTGTTTTTTGGCCTCTTCGGCCATTCTTCTCACCGAAAGCTCCTCAAAAGCGGGCATCTGAAGATTGTACTCTATGGCGTACTTTATGGCGTGCTGGGCAGGGGGAGACAGCAGCAAAATGGCGCACTCCACACCGGCGTTTCTCATCTCTATGCCCTCAAACACATGGGCGCAGCCGAAAATATCTATATCACAGGGTTTTTCTATGGCTGTGGCCACCTCAACAGTGCCGCTGCCGTAGCAGTTTCCCTTTAAAACGGGCATTATCTTGTGCCCCTCACCTATTCTTTTTTTGACCAGCTCGATATTTTTTTTGATCTGAGTCAGATCTATCTCCATATACGAGCTGTAATATTCCAAATCATTTTCACACATTGTATACACCTCCGAAATAGATTGCAGCCTTTCCGCCTTTTCCCCCATTATATGAATAATTATAAAGGCTTATGTTCATAATGTCAACCGAATAAGCATAAATATAGAGGGAGAAAATCTTAATTTTTTCGGAGGAATTATGAAAAAACTTTTCGCCCTTTTCGCCGTCCTCGTCCTGGCGGTATTTTTTGCAAAAGTGGACAAAGCCGACCCTTTGAAAGACACCGACATAGTGATAAATCATAGTTTTTTCCCCGACATATCGGTAAGGCGCGAGATTGTAAGCTGCCTTTCGGGGGAGCGCGGGCGTTTTTCCTCCCTCTTTGAGGTGACCCTCTACACCTCTCCCCAGCTTGTGGAAAAGTACAGGGAGATAAAGGGCCGCATCGAAAGTTGGGGCGGAGTGTGCCGTCTATATCTCAAAGAGGAAACCGACATATTTGATTTTCGCTCCCTTAACGGTCTGCCCCTTTACATATGGCAGTGGGAGGGGGATATCTTTGACGCCTATCTCTCGGAAAACAGCGAGCTTTACAGCACGGGGCTGAAAAGCGCCGCCTACGACGGTCTTGAAGAGGGAAAACGGCAGGAGTATCTTGAAAATCTTTCGATTATCTTAAGACTTTAACCTTTTTTGCCCTATTGTTGACTTTTTACCCCAAATATGATATATTTTTGTATATAGAGCGATAATATGTTAGAAAACATCGGTTTTTTAAAGGAGACAGCGATATGCAGAACAATGTGCCGGTGGGCGTCTACATCGCCCAGATAAAACAGCTCCAGGGCCGTGTATGCCAGAAGATAATAAAGGAATATCCCGAAATAGACCTTGAAAAGCTGAACAACGCCCAGATGAACATAATTTTTCAGCTGTGGATAGAGGACAACATAACCATAAGCAAGCTGTCCGAACGCACCAGCCTTGCCAACACCACCCTTTCCAACATGCTCGACAGGCTGGAGCATCAGAACATGCTGACAAGGCATCAGAACTCTGTAAACCGCCGTGAGATTCTCGTCTCCCTGACCCAAAAGGCCAAGGACTTGAGAGCGATATACGGCGAGGTTGAAAAGCGCATGACAGCCATAACACTCAAAGATTTTACCGACGAGGAAAAGGAAACTCTCAAATCCCTTCTGCTCAGGGTAAAGGACAATCTGGAACAGCATGAGCAGGAGGAAAAGGCCGCCAAAAAGGGACAGTAAGGGGAGAGGATATGAACGAGAAAAAGCTTGAAAATCTTGCGGGACTTATCATGGGGGCGCTCTTTTTTGCCGCCCTGGCTCTCGCCGTCCTCACCTTAAAGCTGGGGGCGGACAACCCCTTTGCCGCCGCTCACGGCCTTTTCAAGATAATCTTTACCGATGAGGAATACGCCGAAATAGGCAAAACTCCAAAGGTAATACTGGCAAAGCCGGGAGCATCTTTGGAACGCTACATGGAGAGCCGCGGCTATTTTGAGGACGAGGACGCCCGCATGGGCTCTGTCAGAAGATTTGTCTCGGAAAACGGCCATGACGAATATGTGGACTGCTCTCAAAACAGATATTACTCCAAATGGCGAAAACTATAAGACAAAAAATAAAAGGCAGCTTTAAAAGCTGCCTTTATTTTTTACAGGAATTTCATGATCTCCAGGGTATAGCCGTTGCAGTCGGTGTGGAAAGCCTGATATATGTTGAACTTTGCGTAAACACCCGGCTTTTTATAGGCCTCATAGCCGTTTTCATCCAAAAGGCGGGACACGCCGTCCACATCTTCTGTCAGCACCGATATCATGACCGACTTGGGATTTGCCACCTTTTCCATGTGGGTGCAAAATCCCAGATAGCCTCCCTCGCACATTTTGAATACGAGGCAGGTGCCCTGGTCTACGGCGATTTCAAAGCCCAGCACATCGTGGTAGAGCTTTTTTACGCCCTCCAAATCCTCGGTCCCGTAAAACGGGAGCATTCCCTGATATGTCATTACTTCTTGAGGGCAATAGCTTCGATCTCAACGAGAGCGTCCTTGGGGAGACGGGCTACCTCTACGCAGGAACGGGCGGGCATAACCTCTGCCTTGATCATGTCTGCGTATACGGCGTTGACAGCTGCGAAATCGTTCATGTCCTTGATGAATACAAGGGTCTTTACGATGTCGGAGAGCTCGCAGCCTGCTGCCTTGAGGAGCTTCTCAACATTCTCGATGGCGAGCTTTGTCTGCTCTGTGACATCTTTGCCGAGATTGCCTGCGCCGTCTACGCCCATCTGGCCCGATGTGTATACGAGATTGCCGATTTCAACTGCGGGGGAGTAGGGACCTACGGGAGCGGGAGCGCCCTGAGCTACAACGAGTTTCTTTTCCATAATTATAATCTCCTTTACAAAATTATCTCTGGGTATAGACCTCATAAAGTCTGTAAACAGTGGCTATCGCCTGCTGCTTGGTGTAATATCCCAAAGGCGAGAACCTGTCTCCGCCCGTGCCGTTCATGACCTTTACCGAGCGGACAAAGTCGACGCTGCTTTTTGCGTAAGACGCGATATACTGCCCGTCGGAAAGGGCTGTAAGCACCGTGTCCACCTTTTCTATGCCGATTATCTCGGCCATTCTCTCGAGCATGACGGCGGCGTCCTGTCTTGTTATATATTCACAGGGCAGGAAACTTCCCGTGCCGTCGCCCTTGAGGATACCGAGGGCATAGGGGCCTATTATCCACCTGTCAAAGGCGTCGTCAAAGGGATATTCATCAATATAATTATCTATTGTTTTACCCGTTTTGTCAAGTACAATTTCGGCTATGTCCTTGCCCTCAGCCTTTTCCAGAAAGGCGCAGACAAGGCTTGCAAAATCCTCTCTCGTTATATTCTCCCTGTAAATATTCTGAAGGGAGGCGGGCACAAGACCTGCTTCCAAAGCCTCGCCTATCTCCTCAACAGCCCAGTCGTCGGCGTCGGCCTCATCGGGCACGGCAGGGGTGAAATTCAGCTTGATATAGCCGTATTTTCCGTTTTCCTTGACGATGAGCATATCGCTTGGCGGATTGGAGTTTATCGTGACAGAACCGTCGGCCTGCTCCACCTTTTCCACATAGGCCGAAAGGTCTATGTTGGAGAAGCTCTCTATCTCCTCGCCGCTGCTGTCTATGATTACAGCTTTGGTGCCGTCATAGGCTATTGCCATGCCGTCGTTGAAGCGTGTTATGCTGTCGTATTTCGGCTCGACAACTATGTTGCCGTAGATGTCCATGACTCCCCATTTGCCGCTCTGCATAAAGGGAGCAAGACCCTCCTGGAAGGTGAAGAGCTTTTCGTATGCAAAGGGTATTCTCTCATTGCCCGACTTGTCGATGGCGCCGTACAGACCGTTTTTCATGATTGACGCCAGTCCGCCGTCGTTGAAAAGGCGGTAGCTGTTTGTGCCGCTTCTGTAAAAGTCGCGGTAATAGGGAGCGATGACGAATTTTCCGCTCTCGTTTATAAAGCCGTATCCGTACTCCACTATGTTGCCGTTTGCGTCTATCTTGGCAAGGTCGGCAAGGGCAAGTCCCTGATTAAAGGGATAGATTCTCAGTGTCTGATAGCCGTTTCTGTTGGGTTCGCCGTCCATGTGGAAAAGTATATTGCCGTTCATGTCGGTGACATTGATGCCCTGTGACATGTCGTTGTCGTTCCAGAATATCATCTTGCCCTCTGTCGGCACAAACTGGGGTATATAGGGGAAGAGATTTCCGTCCGAGGTGAAATAGAGGGGGCTTTCATCGGAGCCCAGCTTGACTATTCCGCCGTAAAAGGCCAGATCGGCAGGGGGAGTAAAGCCCTTTGCCACATACTGCTCCTCGCCGTACATAAAGGGTTTTCCCTCGCCCGAGGTGTTTATGATGTAGAACTGCCAGTCGCCCTTGCCCACTTTTTCGGCGTCGGCGCTCAGAAGTACGCCTGCTATCGCCTTGTTCTCGGCAAAGACCGAGCAGAAATCGTATTTGAATTCCGTGAGATTTTTGCCCGCCTCGTCTATATAGCCCCACTTGCCGTTCTTTTTGACGGCGGCGAAGCCCTCGCTGAACACCGAAGCGTCCTCATAGACGGCGCTTATGACCTTTTTATAGGAAAGGTCTGCGGCGTCTGCCGAAAACGGAAACGCCGTAAATAAAAAAGCTGTCAGGCACAAAATTGCCGTTAGTTTTTTCATGGTTGAACCTCCTGTTTTTGCTGTATATCAAAGCCTTTCGGCATGTTTTCAAATCAATTTTTCCTTTTTTATCTCAAAGGACGGGTGCATGAGCCCTGTGGGCGCATAGTATTCGTCCCCTATATACTCAAAGCCCAGCTTTTTCATAAAGCCTTTTGACTTTAGGTTATTGGGGTTGCAGCCTGCGAAAAAGGCGGTCTGTTCCAGCTTTTCAAAGCCGTATTCCAGTGCCTTTGTCATAATCTCTCTGGCCGCCCCCGTGCCGTGGTATGCGCTTTTGAGATGTATTCCGCACTCATACTGCCACCTTCCCCCTTTGGGGCGGAAGCCGCAGCAGCCTGCGAGCTCTCCGTTTTTAAGATCTGTGACGGGCCAGTACTGCACGCCGTATTTTTCAAGATTTTCAAGCTCTCTTGAAAATCTTTCCTCTATCTGCTCCTTTGGGAAAACTCCCCCCGCAGTTATATAGCGGGATATCTCCTTTTCGGAGTAGAGGGACAGCATTTTTTCAAAATCTTCTTTTTCCCACACCGAAAACCCGAAGTTTTCGGTTTTCATAAAAATTTCCTTCATAGTTATTTTTTCCCGCCGCGGGGAGAATATCCCCTCCGCGGCGGACACATCAGTTTTTATACTTCTCCTCGAGCATCATGTCCTTGACCTTCATCAGTCTTGACAGATTGCCTCTATCGTTTTCCTCAAGCTTCATGGTGATGTATCTTATGGTCTCCTGAAGCTGGGGAATCATGACATATTCCAGAGCGTTTACCCTGCGGCGGGTCTTTTCTATCTCTTCCGCCAGAAGCTTTACCGTCTTTTCGGTCTCTGCCAGTCGCAGCATGTCTGTAAGCACCGACGACATGACATTGACTGCGTCGTCCAGCGCTCCGGGCGTTCCCGAAAAGCCGTAGGGATATATGTCTCCTATGTTGTCGGTCTTTGTGGTTATCGAATAACGGGGCACATTGACCGACATTATGTTTTTAAAGTCCATCTCGATGGCGACGCTCTGCTTGGGGTAGAGAAAGGTCTGCTCGACAGCCTTTCTGCTCATGACGGCGCCCGCCACGGCAAAGCCGCCGTAGGCCTCCTCAAGAGAGCTTTCCACATGGAGCCTGAGCTGCTCATTGAGCCTTACAAGGTCTAAAAACTGCTTCATCAGCTCGTCTCTTTTGTCCTTTAAAAGCTTATGGCCTCTTGTCGCCGTGCTCAGTCTTTTTTTGAGACGGGTCAGCTCCATTCGTGTGGGATTCACCATAAGTCTTGCCATTTTTTCACCTCTTTACCCGAAAGGGTCAGTAACTTGCCGTATACACAAGGCCCGCTATGAAAAACACGCCGCCGATTATAAAGGGTATCAGCGTGCTCCAGATGAGCTCGGCCCTTTTATTTTGCATCACAGGGCTTTTGGTGCTTGGATTTACATGCTCGACAACTCCTTTGGGGTTGTTCTTGTAGATGCTTACCGATTCGTATGCCCTGGCGCCTCTGTTGTAGACAACGCTTCTCGTCACCATTGTGCCGAAGGCCGAAAAGCCCATGAACACTATGACGATTATTCCCGCGAAAGCGGCTCCCTCGGCGAGGTTGTATTCAAGCGGCATATCCTCCTTGGGATAGTCGCTCGTTTGGGAGTTTTTCTCCATCTTGTCCATAAAGAGCCCTGCGCCGCCCGATACCATAAGGGCGACAAGGAGACAGACAAGAGCCTTTTTAACGAGCTTATTCACAGCTTTCCCTCCTTTTTAATATAAAGGTTTGCCGTCAATACTGCATTACGCCGATGGTGCCTGCTATTATAAATATAAGTCCTATCACAAAGGGGAGAGCCCTCTCTGCGATTTTATAGGCCTTGCTTCCCTCTTCCGAATACACTCTCTCGGGGGATTTCACATGCTCTGCAAGTCCCTTGGGGTTGTTTTTATACACCACCGCTATGTCTACCGCGTTTCCCTTGTTGTTGAGCATAAAGCTCCTTGTCAGGTGGGTGCCCAGCGATGTGAGACCCATTAGCACCATTACGGCGCCGCCCGCAAAGCTTGCGGACTCGGCTATGTTATAGCCTATCGGCATGTCGATTTTCTCATAGGCAGGGTTTTTCTCCGACTCTCCGCCGTTTTCCAAAGCTCTCTTTTCATAAGCGTCAATAAAGAAAGTGAATATGCCCGTGACTATTACTCCTATCAGAATACATGCGATTGCTTGCAAAACTAACTTTTTCATAGTGACCTCCTTAAAAATTAAAAATTTACAACTTCAGGGGGCAGGGTCTTTGCTTTGCGCTTAATAATTCATCAATCCTATGGCTCCCGCCGTTATAAACAGAATGCCTATTATAAACGGCAGAAGCGCCTCGATAATCCTCATGCCTTTGCGTTTTTGGGTGAGCACCCTTTCGGGGGATTTGACATGCTCCAAAACTCCCTTGGGATTGTTTTTGTAAACCACCGCTATATCGGCCATGTTTCCGCCGTTTTTCATAAAACTGCTGTTGCTTTTGTCAACGGTGCTCCTTGTAAAGTGGGTGCCCAGCGAGGGAAATCCCATGAAGATTATCACGGCTCCTCCCGCAAATATTGCGGCTTCGGACATGTTATATCCTAAGGGTGCAGTATCCTTTTTGCCGTTTTCCTCGCCGATTTCCTCCATGCGCTCTGCGAAATAGGTAAATCCGCCTGTGACGATGGCTCCTATCAGAACACACACAATCGCCTGCAAAATAAGCTTTTTCATAGCGGCCTCCTTAAATATATAATATTCAAGAGAGATAAAGCGGCCTGTTCAGTTGTCTATTTGTAGCGCGGATGATATTTTTCGATATATTCCGGCTTTATTCTCTTGAGCTCGGTCTCGGGGAATATCGCCAGAAGCTCCCAGCCGATGTCCAAGGTTTCTTCTATCGTTCTGTTGGTGTAGTAGCCCTGGGAGACATATCTCTTTTCAAACTCGTCGGCAAACTTTGCGTAGAGCTTGTCGGTCTCTGTGAGGGCTGCCTCGCCCAAAATTACCATGAGCTCTTTTGCGTCCTTACCTCTGGCGTAGGCGGCGAAAAGCTGGTTCATGGTGCCTGCGTGATCCTCTCTGGTCTTGCCCTCGCCTATACCCTTGTCCTTAAGACGGGAAAGTGAGGGGAGAACATCGATGGGAGGTGTCACGCTCTTTCTGTAAAGCTCTCTCGAAAGTATTATCTGACCCTCGGTGATGTAGCCCGTAAGGTCGGGTATGGGGTGGGTCTTGTCGTCCTCGGGCATGGAGAGTATGGGTATCATGGTAATTGAACCCTCCTTGCCCAGCACTCTGCCCGCCCTTTCATACATGGTGGCAAGGTCGGTGTAGAGATAACCGGGATAGCCCCTTCGTCCGGGGACTTCCTTTCTCGCCGCCGAAACCTCACGGAGAGCTTCGCAGTAGTTGGTTATATCGGTGATTATGACGAGCACCTGCATTCCCAAATCAAATGCCAGATACTCGGCGGCTGTGAGAGCCATACGGGGTGTGGCTATACGCTCGATGGCAGGGTCGTTGGCAAGGTTCATAAAGAGCACGGTGCGCTCGATGGCTCCCGTCTTTTTGAAGTCCTGCACGAAGAAGTCGGCCTCTTCAAATGTTATGCCGACGGCGGCAAATACAACGGCGAACTTGCTGTCGTTTTTGAGCACCTTTGCCTGTCTTGCTATCTGGGCACCCAGCTCGGCGTGGGGCATACCTGAACCCGAGAAGATGGGCAGTTTCTGTCCTCTTACCAGTGTGTTGAGGCCGTCTATTGCCGAAATGCCCGTCTGTATAAACTCCGAGGGGTAGTCTCTTGCCGCGGGGTTAAGGGGTGTGCCGTTGATGTCGAGGCTCTTTTCGGGCAGTATCTCGGGGCCGTCGTCTATGGGGTTGCCCATGCCGTCAAAAACTCTGCCCAGCATGTCGGGGGAAACCGCCAGCTCTATGCCCTTGCCCAAAAATCTTATCCTTGAATCCTTGAGGTTGATGCCCGCCGAGCTTTCAAAAAGCTGCACGAGGGCGTTTTCTCCGTCGACCTCCAGCACGCGGCAGCGTCTGACCTCTCCGTTTTGAAGCTCGATCTCGCCCAACTCGTTATATGCCACATCGGTGACTCCCGTCACCAGCATGAGGGGGCCCGCCACCTCCTGTATAGTTCTGTATTCCTTTATCATTACAGGCTCGCCTCCTCTTTGGAAAGTCTTTCAAGCTCGGTCTTCATGGAGGCCGAAATATCGGCAAACTGCTTTTTGTACTCGCTCTGGGGCACATCTTTGCCTCGGCCTATTCTGTATCTCGACTCTATGGCAAAGACCTTGTTCATGTCGGCTCCCGCCGCTATGGCCTTGCCTGCCTCTCTGTAATACTCCATTATGAGACCCAAAAGGGCGTACTGCTTGTCGAGGGAGCAATAGCTGTCGGTGTCGCTCATGGCGTTCTGCTGCAAGAAGTCCTCCCTTATCATCTGGGCGGCCTCCATGGTCAGGCGGTCTGTACCCGAAAGGGCGTCTATGCCGACCAGCTTGACTATCTCCTCAAGCTCACTCTCCTTTTGCAGAATTGTCATGGCCTCGTGGCGCTGCTCGACAAAATTCTGAGCTATATTGCCCGAAAACCACTCTTTAAGCCTGTCAAAGTACAGCGAATAGCTGTTGAGCCAGTTTATTGCAGGGAAGTGTCTGCGGTAGGCAAGGGAGCTGTCCAGTCCCCAGAAGACCTTGACTATTCTCAGCGTCGCCTGGGATACAGGCTCGGAGATATCGCCGCCCGGAGGGGATACGGCGCCTATGGCCGAAAGGCTTGCCTCTCTGCCGTCGCTGCCCTTGCAGATGACTCTGCCGGCTCTCTCGTAGAACTGGGCAAGTCTCGAGCCGAGATATGCGGGATAGCCCTCTTCGCCCGGCATCTCCTCAAGTCTGCCCGACATCTCTCTGAGAGCCTCCGCCCATCTGGAGGTACTGTCGGCTATGACGGCTACATTATATCCCATGTCTCTGTAATATTCGGCTATCGTTATGCCTGTATAAACCGACGCCTCACGGGCGGCAACAGGCATATCGGAGGTATTGGCTATGAGCACCGTCCTCTTCATTATGCTCTCTCCCGTCCTCGGATCACTCAGGGTGGGGAATTCTCTCAGAACATCGGTCATCTCGTTGCCGCGCTCGCCGCAGCCCACATAGACCACTATGTCCACATCGGACCATTTTGCCAGCTGATGCTGTGTCACCGTCTTGCCGCTGCCGAAGGGCCCGGGTATTGCCGCCGTGCCGCCTTTGGCTATGGGGAAGAAGGTGTCTATCGTCCTCTGTCCCGTTATCATGGGTATTGTGGGCGAAAGCTTTGTCTTATAGGGTCTGCCCACGCGGACGGGCCATTTCTGCATGAGGGTCAGATTGTGTGTTTTGCCCTTTTCGTCCTCTAATGTGCACACCGTCTCCTCGACGGTAAACTCGCCCTTCTTTATATCCTTCACTGTGCCCTTTATGCCTATGGGCACCATGATTTTGTGCTTTACCACGATTGTCTCGTCGACATTTCCTATTATATCGCCCTCGGAGACTTTATCTCCGACTTTGACGGCAGGCTCAAAAGCCCATTTTTTCTCCCTGCTTATAGAGGGCACCTCGACGCCGCGGCCGATTACATCGCCCGAAACCGCCCTTATGTCCTCGAGAGGTCTCTGAATTCCGTCGTATATATTGCCTATGAGTCCGGGGCCCAAATCAACAGACAGCGGTGCGCCTGTGCTGACCACCTCATCACCGGGGGCTATGCCCGAGGTCTCCTCATAGACCTGCACAGAGGCGTCGCCGCCCCTCATCTCTATGATCTCGCCTATAAGTCTCGCCTTGCCCACTCGCACCACATCGAACATGTTGGCGCCTTCCATTCCCGAAGCCACCACGAGGGGACCGGCTACCTTTACGATTTTTCCTTGTTCATTCATGTGTCAGTTCTCCATAATGCCCTATTTTTCCTTGAGAATATCGGCGCCCACCGCCCTCTCGACGGCCGAGTGTATCTCCGATATGCCTATTCCCATGCTGCCGCCCACGCCCGGTATGGGTATGACGGCTATTTCGGGCACATCTTTATATCTGTCTATGTCCTCCCTTATAAGGCTCGCCAGCTGCTCGGTGATGAAGATGACGGCATAGTCCTCTCTCGCCATGGTGTGCAGCGCCTTTGCGGCCTGCATATCGCCCGAGCAGACCTCGGTGTGAAGCCCCAAAGCTTTAAAACCCATGACGCTCTGGGCGTCGCCTATAACTCCGCATTTATACATAACCAAGCCTCAGACTTTCTGCTATTTTTTCGGGGGATCTCTTGGCGTTTTTTCCCGTGATGACGGTGCGTATCTGATTTATCTCCCTCTCACGGGCCATGACATAGCCCAAAACCGTCATGTCTCCGAAAGAGACCGCCTTGGCCTTTCTGGCATACTCCATGAGGACATTGTCGACCTCTATGTCGAGCCTTGCGAAAAGAGCCTCTCCCTTTATCACCGCCTCGGCGGGCTTTGCCGCCGATCTGAAGGGGGGATTACCGTAAATCTTCTCTATGTCGGGCTCCTCTGTGAGAAACTCGCTCTTTTTTACATTTCCGCCATCGGCTATGACATTTTCCATGAACTCTATGGGCTTTTTCATCTTGATTACCCTGACAGCCGCCCTGAGATTGTCCCCGTCGACGGTGTTTTTATAGTAGCCCATGAGAAAATCGCTGCCCGAACGCTGAGCCAAAAGTCCCATATGCTCATACATGGCCTTGTCCAGAGCTATGTCGGAAAGCTGTGGGTCCTTTGTCCTCGAAAGTATCTCACGAGAGGAAACTATGGCGTCTGCCATGACCTTTTCGGCGTTTGAAAAGTCGTTGTCCCTGACCATATCCATAATCTCGTGCCTTGTATACACGCCGCACTCGGAAAGTATGTCCTTTATGTCGGCCATGACGGCATCGCCCTTGATTATCGCCTTTATATTGCTGTAATCGTTCCTTATTTTAAAGAAGTCCAAAAGGGCCTTGTTGGGCATATAGCTTTCCAAAAGGGCCATTAGCTCTTTAAAGCTCTTGTCCAGCGACCCGTCCATGGAGCTCTGGGAGCGGGGCTCAAAGGGTGTATACCCCTTGTCGACGGCTATCTTTGCCGCCTCCTCCGCCGACGGAGCGTGGAGCATTCTGTCCATGTCCTCTTTGGTCAGAAGATTCTTTTCGAGCATCTTGATTCTGGCGCTGATGTGGAGGAAATCGGTATCCTTGACCTTTTTCATGCTCTACCCTCCGAAAAGGATATCGGATACGGCGCCGCCCTCTGTATCAGCGAGCCTTTGGACAAGGGAGGCTGTCTTGCAGTTTATCTCTATCCTGCCCTGCCTTATGACGGCGCCTTTGCCGATGTTCTCGCCTTTTTCGGCAAGGGTGAAGGCTTCGCCGAGCCTTGATATAAGGCTTTCGCCGTATTTTTCCATGTCTGCTTCGGAAAGCACAACCTCTCCGCCTTCGGCGCTTCTCTTTATGACCGCCGTGAGAAAGGAGAGATATTCCTCTCCCTCAAGGGCGGAAATCCTTTCGAGGGTCTTCTGATACACGGCGGCTATTATCTCCTGCTTTTTGCCCAGCATGATCTTTCTCATATAGAGCCTGCCGTCAACATCGCTTCTCTCTGCCATGGAGCGGACCGTGTCATCGGTCTCCTTCTGAGCCTTTTCCAAAAACTCAGCCGCCTTTGCCTTTCCTTCATCCGATATCTTCTTGCACTTTTTGCGGCTTTCTGCCGCTATTTTCTCGGCGTTTTCCTTAGCTTCCTCAAGTATAACGCCTCTTATGTTTTCCGCGCCCTTCATTTTTAACCTGCGATTCCCGGAACGGCGAAGGCTGCCAGAACCGAAATAAGGAGGGCGAGAACGGCGTAAGTTTCGACAAGACCTGCCGAAATGACGCCCTTCATGGCGTCGCCCGGCTGTTTTGCAACGATAGCCATGGCGGAAACGGCAACTCTGCCCTGCTTAACTGCCGAATAGTAGCCGACTATGCCTATGGGCAGGGCGGCAAAGATATATGCCATGCCGTGGACGAGAGGAAGTGTGCCTGCGAACACATCGGGATTTGTGAACAGTATGATAAAGGCTACGAGAAGTCCGTAAATACCCTGTGTGCCGGGAAGAGCCTGCAAGATAAGAACAGAACCGAACTTGGAGGGGTCTTCGGTGAGAACACCTGTGCCTGCCTCGCCTGCCATTCCTACACCCTTTGCCGAGCCCATGCAGGAGGGTATGACGGCTATTGCCGCTGCGATGACTGCTAAAATCGAGCCTGTGAAGATATCAAACATGATAAAATACCTCGTCTTTCTTTATTTATTCTTTTATATTTACATATTTTGTCTTGTTTTCAAGGGGCTTCATGATTCTTCCGCCGTCCTCATAGAACCTGCCGAAGAACTCAATGTACTGAAGCCTCGAGGTGTGGACATATGCGCCCAGCACCGATATGGCCAGGTTAAAGGTATGGCCTATCACCACGGCGAATATCAAAAGCAGAGCTCCGAACACTCCGCCTCCGCCCATGGCGCCCATCTTGTTGACCACCGAGCCGACGACGGCGCCCGAAAGTCCCAGCGCCATGATTCTCGAGTAGCTCAGAAGGTCGGACACATAGCCCGTCACATTGTAAAGGCTTCCGAGACCTCCCGTCAGCTTTCCGAAAATGCCCTTTTTGTGTCTGCCGCCCGTAAGGAGCAGCACCGCCACACCGAAAAGGGATACATAATACCACTTTTCAAAGCCGAGACCCATAAGTCCCAGACCTATGAATATTACATACCATGAGCCAACATCGAATACGGCGTCCCATATCTTGCCGTTCTTTATCATTCTCACGGCGGCAACTCCCATGCCTGTCACTATCTGCACCCCTCCGAGGACCATCGAGAAGATGAGCATCTTCATGGGCTCCTCTATGGGGCTGAACCACAGGGGCGGCACGGTTATCTCCTTGCCTAAAAATGTCGAACTGAACACCGTCACAAGGTCTCCCAGATATGAGCCCGTCAGTATTCCGAAGAACATTGTGGCGATTCCGCCGAAGGTGAACAGTTTCAAAAGATTGTACATGGAGCTGTTCTTTTTGGGCTTTAAAATCTTAAGCCCTGCTATACAGCCCAAAGTTATAATGAGTCCGTAGACAAAATCCGCCATTATCGCCCCGAAGAACACCACATAAAATGGGAACTGGGGTATGTTGGGGTCTATCTTGCTGTCGTATTTGGGCATGCCGTACATCTCGGTGACGGGGTTCATGCACTGGGCGATGCCCTTTGATTTGAGCACCGTCGGCGGGAAATCCCCCTCCTCGGGGTCTGTTATGCTGTAAACGGCGCTGTATCTGTCCAGAACGCTTTCCAAAGCGGCGGCGTCCTCGGCCGCAACATAGCCCGAAAGGGCGGCGGTGCGCTTTGTATACACAATACCCGACAGCAGCTCGTCTCTTGTCTGCTCTATTGAATAGGCGTCGCAGGCCTTTTCCAAAAGGTCGTAGACATTGCCTGTCTTTTTTATCTCATCTATGCAGCTCTTGCGCTCCATCTCGTTCTCAGAGAGCTTTTTGCGGCATTTTTCGATATTTTCCGACGCCGTGCCCTTAAAGCCCGAGAAATCTTCCCTGGAAAATCCCGCCTTTCGGACGGTTTCCATGGCCTTGTCGAGGCTCTTTTTGTGACATATCAAAAGGCACGCCGTCTGCTCCTTGCCCTTTTCTATGACTAAGAGGTCAGCTCCCTTTATCTCTTCGAGCTTTTCCTCAAGCTTATCAATATCGGCGCCCATGGGCAGTGTGCCCTTTACTATCTCTGTTCTTGCCGTTTCGCAAAGCTCCAAAGGCACATCGAGCTTTTCCCAAAAGGCGAGATATTCCATCTCGCTTTTGAGCCTTCTGCCGTCGTCTGCAAGGGTATCCATACGGCTTTGAAGTCTCTTTATCTCGTGGGCGATGGACAGGGCCTTATCCATGTCCTTTTCGTCAAAAAGCTCCTTTTCGGTGACGGTCTGCTTCCCGCCTAAGGCCTTTTTGCCCCTCTCCACATGGTGGGAGAGTATTTCAAGAGCCTGCTTTATCTCATTTTTATGCCTTTCGGCGTTGGTGCTCTCGGCCCTTTTCTGAAGGCTTTCAAACTCCGAAATGAGCTGCTCCTTGGAAACCGGGGATATCTCCACATTTCCCAGAGCGTATATCTTTTGCAGAGCCTCGCGCCTGTATTTTATCGGCACAAAAGCCCTGACTTTTTTCATCGCGACTATTGCCATTACTCCACAACCTTTCGGCAGCAGTATTCCACGGCCTCTTCAAAACGCCTCATGGCCTTTTTCTCAAGCTGCTCCGCCTCTTTGAGGGCGATGTTTCTCTGCTCCTCCGCCTTTTCGGAAAGCTCCTTTTCGGCTTTTTCCACGGCGGCCTTTCGGTTTTCGGCGGCCTGCTGTCTTGTCTTTTCCATGAGCTCGGCCGCTTCTGACATGGCCTGCTTTTCCCTGTCGGAACACTCAAGGCGGGTATTTTCCACGATTTCGGCCGCCTCTTTTTCTGCGCTTCTTATGAAGTCTATCATCTCTTTTGTTCCGCTTACTTTTTCCGTAACAACACACCTCCTGATCTGTATATCGTCATAATTATATCACTTTCCATTCTATATGTCAAAGGATTTTGGTCTTTTTGCAGTAATATTATCCATATCAGGTAAAAGCTTTTTACCAATTATACACAATAAATCCATATTTTAATGGCATTTCTCCCCTTTTCAGGATAAAAACCGCATTTTTTCGAACTTCAAATATTTTATCCTCATTTTGACTTTTTATTTTGGCAAAACCGCCGGAACATTTTATTATTTCCAAAAGTCTAATCTTCAGGAGGTAAAGCCATGAAAAAACTTATTTTATATTCTCTCGTCCTCTCCCTCGCCTTTGCTCTTTCGGGCTGCACAAGGGATAAGGGCGAAACCACCGCTGAAACCACAGCCGAAACCACCGTTTCGGAGACCGAAAAAGAACCCGAAAAGGATACCGAGCAGGAGACCGAAAGCGAAAGCTCCGATATTATCGGCAAAATGGCGACATTTTCCATAGACTACGCCGACGAGGAATTCCTCAAAGACGAAAGCGGCTACACATCTTTTAAGGTCGAAGATTCGGAATACCTGACCGACGCCGTGATAACCACCGACGCCCCTGTCAAAAACCTCAGGGTCGTGACGCTGGAATGGGTCGACACTGCCGAAAACTCTTCCACCTTCAAGGTGACGGGAGAGCTCTATCTGCAGGAGGATTTTCCCAGTGACAATCCCTTTGTCCTTTCGATGGAGTTTCCCGAGACAATACCGAACATCGGCATAAGCTATGAGAACATAGGCGGCGATACGGTGTGTCTCACACCCCACATGAGCGGCAAAGACGGCTCCCTGCTGCTTTTGGACGCGGTATTCACAGAATAAAAATAAAAGGCGGAAAGATCCGCCTTTTATTTTTTATCTTATTATTTCAAAAATACATCGGACAGCATGTCGGACGGCATATCGAGTCCGCCTCTCGGCGACACCGACATTCCCAGAACCGACATTCCGTCGGGGCAGCAGTTTCTCTTGAACTGCTGGCTTACAAAGCGGCGGAAGAAGGTGGAGAGAGTTCTCTCTATATCCTCTGCCGCAAATTCGCCGCCGAAGGTCTCGAGGGCGGCTTTCTTTATCTCCTTTGAGGATTTTCCGTTCATAAAATGATATATCACATAGTCGTGGAGCTGATAGGAGCCGAGGATCTTCTCGGTTTTCTGGCTCATGACATCGTCGCTGGGGGGAAGCAGCTCGGGGGAGATGGGGGTGTCGAGAATATCTTTGAGGAAGGGGGCCTCCTCTTTGAACATGCCGCTGTCTGCGAGATAATTCGTGACAAATCTCACCATTGTCTTGGGCAGTCCGCCGTTGACGCCGTACATCGACATATGGTCGCCCGCATAGGTGGTAAAGCCGAGGCACAGCTCGGAGAGGTCGCCCGTGCCGACAAATACGCCGCCGTGCTTGTTGGCAAGGTCGAGGCCTATCTGTGTGCGCTCTCTGGCCTGGGCGTTTTCAAATACCACGCTGTAATCGTTCTTGTCGTGGCCGATGTCCTCAAAATGTTTTTCCACCGAATCGCCTATCTTTATTATCCTGTTGTTGGGCGTAGCCGCCTTCATAAGTCCTATGGCGTTTTTAAGGGTTCTGCCCGTCGTTCCGAAGCAGGGCATGGTTATGGCCATGAGGGCCTCCTCGGGAAGGTTCAAAAGCTTTACAGCCTGCTTGGACACAAGTATTGCAAGGGCACTGTCGAGACCGCCCGAAACGGCCACCACCGCCGTTTTGGCGTTTATGTGATCCATTCTTCTGACAAGACCCGCCACCTGAATGTGGAAGATATCCCTTGCGAACTCGTCGTAAAGAGCCTTGCTTTTTGGCAGATAGGGGCATTTCTCGGTCATGGGAGGCTCATAGTCATATATCTTGGGTCTGCCAACCGGCTGATACAGAGGTGTCACCTCGGCCATTATCATGGAAAAATCGGCGATTTTGCCGTAATTTTCCCCGTAAACGCCCTTGCAGAGCGCCATTGTCTCACCCTTTTCAGCTATTATCGCCACTCCGTCGGGCACATAATCGGTGGTGCTTTCGCCGTAGCCGGCGCCTGCGTAGACCACGGGGCAGAGAAGGCTCATCTGCTTTATCTGATTTTCCGTCTTGTAAAGTCCCAGCGCCTCGGCGGGGTTCGCCGCCGAAATGTACTGCACTCCGTCTATGAGGGCAGGCTCATTTTCAAACACTTTTTGTATAACTCCGCCTCTTATATACAAATGGTTTTCATCTTTACCAAAAACTATGCCGCCCGAAAAGCTCTCCGAGGCCTTGAGCACCAGATCGAGGGCGATTTCCTCGGCCTCCTCCATATCGGGAAAATGGGCCAGATCTCCCAGCGAATCCCCCCTCAGGCAGTTTTTCGGAAAGAGCACCATGTCCGCCCTTTTGGACTTGGCCTGCTCTATGCAGTCGCATATCTTTGCCCCGTTGAGATAGGGGCTGCCCAAAAAGACTTTGGGCACAAAAGCCATAACTCTGACGCTGTTCATCGTCTTCCCTCCCGAGATTGAATTTCATATAGTAATTATACACCATATATCATATGGTCTTTTATTGATTTTACACATATTATAATACCAAAAAACAAAAAGCATTGCAAGTACATTCAATAAATGATATAATTATTTGTAGTGAAAATTCATATACGGAGGTATCTATGTCTATTATTATTGAAGATGGCCATCTCACCATAGGTGATGTGGTCAAAGTTGCAAGAAATTTCGAAACCATCGCTCTTTCGGAAAAAGCGATAGCTGCCGTCAACAAGGCGAGAGCCTATGTGGACGAAAAGCTTGAAAAGGGCGAGATAATCTACGGTCTGACCACAGGCTTCGGAAAATTTTCCGACAGGTTTATCCCCAGAGAGGATACGGCTGCTCTTCAAAAAAACCTCATCATATCCCACTCCTGCGGCATGGGTGATCCTTATCCCACCGAGGTTGTACGCGGCGCAATGCTTCTGCGCATAAACGCTCTGGCAAGGGGCAATTCCGGCGTAAGACTCGAGACACTTGAGACACTTGTAAATATGCTCAACAAGGGCGTTCACCCCGTCGTTCCTCAGAAAGGCTCTCTTGGCGCCAGCGGCGACCTTGCTCCTCTCTCCCACATCGTTCTCGTAATGCTGGGCGAAGGCGAAGCCGAATACAAGGGCGAAGTCATGAGCGGTAAGGCTGCCATGGAAAAGGCAGGCATTAACACCATCGAGCTCTCTGCAAAAGAGGGTCTCGCCCTCATCAACGGCACACAGATCATGACCTCCATGGCGGCTCTTCTGTGCCACGACGCAAGACTTCTGGCAAAGACTGCCGACATCGCTCTCGCTATGACAGGCGAAGCTTTAAACGCCATAACAAAGGCTTTTGATCCCAAGGTACATCTCGTCAGAGGTCACAAAGGTCAGATAGAGAGCGCCGAGAACATGGCAAGACTGCTTGAGGACAGCAAGCTCTCGGCAAGAGTTCAGCCGGGCAAGGTGCAGGACGCCTACTCCCTCCGCTGCGCTCCCCAGGTACACGGCGCAAGCCGCGACGCCATAGACTATGTCTACGCCGCCGTCGAGCGCGAGATAAACGCCGTAACCGACAACCCCATCGTGTTCTCCGACGAAGACGATGTAATCTCGGCAGGCAACTTCCACGGTCAGCCTATGGCACTGGCCATGGACTTTTTGGCAATAGCCATGGCAGAGCTTTCCAACATCTCCGAGAGAAGAACAGAGAGACTTGTCAATCCCCAGCTTTCGGCAGGTCTGCCCGCATTCCTCACAGAGGACGGCGGCGTCAACTCGGGCTTTATGATTGTCCAGTACTCGGCTGCATCCATGGTTTCGGAAAATAAGGTATACTGCCATCCTGCCAGCGTCGACAGCATTCCCTCCAGCGCCAACCAGGAAGACCATGTCAGCATGGGCACAACGGCCGCAAGAAAGGCCAGAATGGTTCTCGACAATGTTCAGAAAGTTCTCGGCATCGAGCTTTTCTGCGCAAGCCAGGGCATCTATTTCAGAGGCGAAGACAAGCTGGCAACTGCCACAGACGCCCTCTACAAACACATCAGAAAATCTGTTTTCCCCGTCAAGGAGGACAGGGTCATGTATACTGAGCTTGCCAAGTTTGACAGAATGGTCAAGAACGGCGAGGTGGTAGCCGTCGTCGAGCAGGCGATAGGCGCCCTCAAATAGCAAACACACCGTTATATTATATAATGTAAGGAGGATACCATGACAAATCAGAACATCTATGACGCCATGACTATAAAGCTCCCCGACGAGCTGCCCGAGTACCCCGAATTTGTCGAGGGTATACGCCGTGCCCCCTCGAGAGGCTTCCGTCTGACTCCTGCTCAGACAAAGGTCGCTCTCAAAAACGCTCTGCGCTATGTGCCCGAGCATCTCCATGAGAAACTGGCTCCCGAGTTTTTGAATGAGCTCTACACCTACGGACGCATCTACGCCTACCGTTACCGTCCCGCCGGACGAATCTACGGCAAGCCGATAGACGAATACAAGGGCAAATGCACCGACGGCAAGGCTATCCAGGTCATGATAGACAACAATCTTGACTTTGAGACTGCTCTCTACCCCTATGAGCTGGTCACCTACGGCGAGACAGGCTCTGTCTGCCAGAACTGGATGCAGTACCGCCTCATAAAGAAATACCTTGAGATAATCACAGAAGATCAGACCCTCGTCATCGCCAGCGGACACCCTGTGGGACTTTTCCCCTCCCGTCCCGAGGCTCCGAGAGTCATTATAACAAACGCCCTCATGGTCGGTCTCTTTGACAACGCCGACGACTGGGAGGTGGCCGAGGAGATGGGCGTCGCCAACTACGGCCAGATGACGGCAGGCGGCTTTATGTACATCGGCCCACAGGGCATAGTCCACGGCACATTCAACACAATTCTCAACGCCGGCAGAAAGATTCTCCACCTCAAAGAGGGTCAGAATCTCGCAGGCAGACTCTTTGTCTCCTCCGGTCTCGGCGGTATGTCGGGCGCACAGCCC